>Ga0209172_10000337_pt1:0-130000 | contig 133723 bp, 137 predicted proteins | sample LarsenN4metaG_FD_184113 | JGI IMG/M metagenome (GOLD analysis project Ga0209172, IMG submission 184113) | Hot spring sediment bacterial and archeal communities from British Columbia, Canada, to study Microbial Dark Matter (Phase II) - Larsen... ... | reverse complement strand
TCTGATGAGCTCGCAAACAGGTACCGATCCGCTCCCCTTGGGCGGCGCGTACGAGTGCATCGGGTTCCCGACCACTCACGATCAAGGTATGGGCGCCACTGCGCGCCGCCCGTTGGGCCGCTTTGACCTTGGTGATCATCCCACCTTTGCTGATGCCGCTACCGGCTCCACCCGCCATCGATTCATAGAGGCGGTCTTCGGCATCACCTTCCGAGACAAGTGTTGCGTTGGGATCGAGGCGTGGGTCGGCGGTAAAGAGACCTCGTTGGTCCGTCAGGATGATGAGCGCCTCAGCTTCGACGAGATTCGCCACGAGAGCGCCCAGCGTGTCATTGTCGCCGAACCGGATTTCCTCGGTGACGACCGTATCGTTCTCATTGATGATCGGCACGACGTCGAGCTCGATCAAGGTATTGAGTGTCGACCGTGCATTGAGATAGCGCCGCCGATCTGCCAAGTCGTCATGAGTGAGCAGGATTTGAGCGCAGGTCAAGCCATGTTTGGCAAAAACGGACTCATAAGCCTGGGCCAGGCCCATTTGACCGACAGCGGCAGCTGCCTGTAGTTCATGGATCGCGTGTGGGCGTTTCGTCCACCCCAAGCGTTGCATTCCGGCGGCTATCGCCCCAGAGGAGACGAGCAGAACCTGGCGGCCGGATTTGTGCAGCTGTGCGATCTGCCGCGCACACTCGGCGATGAATTCGTTGGAGAGGCCAGTGCCGTTATTGGTGACGAGTGCGCTGCCAACCTTGACGACGAGCCGGCGGAATTGAGCGATGTCGTTACGCATGTTCTGAGGTGGACAGAAATTGCATGATCCGTTGGCACAGCTGCCGACAACCTTCACCTGTTGCCGCAGAGATGACGAAGGCGGGAGAGGGGCTGCCGAGACGTTCGAGAATTGTTTTCACGCGTGTCGCACGCTCGTCCTCGGGGACGAGATCGATCTTGTTCAAGACGATCCAGCGGGGTTTCTGGAACAAGGCCTCGTCGTAGTTGCGCAGCTCTTGAGTGATGGCTTCGGCATCGGCGACGGGGTCGGCACTGGGATCGAGGGGTGCGATATCGATCAGGTGCAGAAGAAGGCGTGTGCGTTGCAGATGTTTCAAGAAGCGGTGCCCCAGTCCGGCGCCTTCCGACGCACCGCGAATCAGCCCAGGGATGTCGGCAATGACGAAGCTCTGGTTTTCACTGACCCGGACGACACCGAGATTGGGATGCAAGGTGGTGAAAGGATAGTCGGCTACTTTGGGACGTGCTGCGGAAACGGCACGAATGAAGGTCGATTTGCCGGCGTTGGGCAGGCCGAGCAGGCCGACGTCGGCAATCACTTTGAGCTCCAGCTTTAGTTCTCTTGATTCGCCTGGGGCGCCCGGGGTGGATTGCCGTGGAGCACGATTCGTGCTCGATTTGAAATGGAGATTTCCCAGCCCGCCAGAGCCGCCTTTTGCGACGATGGCCGTAGCTCCATCTTTATCCAGATCGGCAATGACCTCGCCTGTGTGGGCGTCTGTGACGACGGTGCCAACGGGCACGCGCAGCACGAGATCCTCGCCGCTCTTACCGTAACAGTCTGCGCCATGGCCATTCTGGCCATGTTCGGCACGGAACGTGCGGGTGTAACGATACTCGATCAGGGTGTTGAGATTGCGGTCCGCCACCATGATGACGTCTCCGCCTCGGCCGCCGTCGCCGCCATCCGGGCCGCCGCGAGGGACATATTTCTCCCTGCGGAAGGAGACCGCCCCGTTTCCACCATTGCCGGCACTGACGGAAATCAGTGCTTCGTCGAAAAATTTCATGATTGAAAAAGAAAAAGCCCTATCCGGCCGGACAGGGCTTCATGAATCGCTCCGGCCAAGATTCAGGCGACGGGGACGATCGTGACGTAGTGGCGTTGCATCGGGCCCTTGATGGAAAACTTCACCATACCGGTCGTCTTGGCATAGAGGGTGTGGTCCTTGCCGATGCCGACGTTTTCGCCGGGATGGAACTGGGTGCCACGCTGGCGCACGATGATGTTGCCGGCTGCGACGAGCTGGCCGCCAAATCGCTTGACGCCGAGGCGTTTCGATTCTGAATCACGGCCGTTGCGAGAACTGCCGCCTGCTTTTTTGTGTGCCATGGTATGTGCTCCTCAACCAGGGAATCAGGCGTTGATACCGCTGATTTCCAATTCGGTGTAATTCTGGCGGTGACCTTGATGCTTCTGGTAGTGCTTGCGCCGCCGCATCTTGAAAATCTTGATCTTCGGATGACGGCCGTGCGAAACGACCTTGGCAGTCACGGTCGCGCCGGAGACGAGCGGATTACCAACTTTGACGCTGTCGCCCTTGCCGACCATCAGGACTTGGTCCAAGGAAATTTCGGTGCCCACATCTGCCGGTATCTGTTCTACCTTGATTTTTTCGCCGGCAACGACTCGATACTGCTTGCCGCCGGTTTTTATGACCGCATACATGATGGACTCCAAAAATGTAGAGTTTTGGGAAACGGCGCATTCTAGTAGCGTTTCCGCCGAAGGTCAATGCCGATCAAAGGGTTTGAGATCACGGCAATCGGCCAGCAGCCACCATGCGATAGGTGAGGATGCTGGGGGGAAGCCAGGCGACGAGATCGTCGAAGGGGCTGACCGCGTCGTGCGAGACGAAATCGGTGTTGCCGTCGAGATTGGCGAGTTGATCCGCGTCGCTCGGACTCGCGCCGCCGTTCTTGCCCGTGGAAAGAAACACAGCGGGTAGCTGTGTGCCCAAGGTGGCCGTGCAGGCTGCCGACGTGCAGACGCGCAAATCCCCCGTGGCAAGCAGGGTGAAGCCGGTAGTGCTGTTCGAAAAGGTGGCGGATACGCGATAGCGGAACGGATTGCCCCAGGCATCCAGGCGGCCTAGCCCGAGAGTCGCCCACGGCAAGATCCCCTCTTGACTCGCGCAACCGCCTCCACTGCGGTTTTCGAGCCCGTCGCCATCGGTGTCGGGACAAGGCAGGTAAGGCCGACCATCGCTCGCGGTGTGACTGGCGGCATAACCATAGAGCGCTTCGGCGATGTCGCTCAGTTGTTTGCGTGTTTCGGCGACGTAACGAAGCTCCTGCTGGGTGGAAAGCGGCAGGATCATGCCGCCGATCAGCAGCGCGACGATCACCAGCACTACCGCCATTTCGGTGAGGGTGAAACCGCGCGCCGAGAAAATCGGCGCTGGCGGAACGGCACGTTTCATGGGAGCCATGTCGTGAAAAAGTCGTTGATCGTGATCAGCTGGTCGTTGGCGGAGGTACTCTGGGCGTTGGTGAAGCCGAGCCGGACGTTTTTCAGAGCGGGAGCGTAGCACCGTTGTTCGGCGCTGGAGCAGGAATAACCGGTGGCGCAGTCGGCATCACTGGCGCACGCACCGCCCTGTAGATCGTAAAGGGTAGGGGTGTCGCGCACATGTGCGGCGAATCCGGGGAAAAGTTGTGCCATCGGTCGAGTGGTGTCTTTCAGCGCGGCGATCTGATTCGCTGTGGTGGGGCTGTCTTTGAGCAGCCAGACTTCCAGCAGCCAGCTCGTGCTGTGATGGAGGGTGTCAGTCGCGAGACGGGTGAGTTCGACGCGCACGTGGATGTCCTGATCGAGCGGCGTGCTGCTGAGATTTGCATCGAGCTTGTATACCCCGGCTCCGAGCGTCGGGGTGGCAGGGGCCGGCGGGTTTTGCGGGGCGGGGCGGCTGGCGGCGGGTGTGGTAGGGACGCCATGGACATTGTCATCGTATTCCGAGGTATCGCCCCAGTAGACGATGCCGAAATGGCCGCCTACGTAGGCAGGGTCGTTGCGGTTGAGCTGGCGGACGGTATCGATCTCGATGCCGATCTTGGGCTCGACGATGCGCGGGGTGACGCCGTTGTTGCCCGAATACCCCAGATGCCAGCCGGCTGCGCCGCAGACGCCGGCGCCATTGCGGTCGCCATCGATGATCGCGAAGGTGAAGCCTTCGCCTCGGTCCAGGATGCGGAACTTGAAATAGCTGCGCAGACCATTGCCAAGCGGGTGGGTTTCCGGCGTCCAGCTGCAGCCGAAGAAACGGCTGAAATTGGCGGCGCGTTGCGCCGGCGTGATCGAAAAAAGCCGACCGAGGGTGAGGGTGCGAGTGGCGGGGTCATAGGCGACGATTTGCCCGCCCAGCGCGCCGAGTGCCGGCGAGACCACGGTATTCAAGCTGGCGGACGCAGGAATGCAGCGGACGATGTCCTGTTCTGCGGTTTGCCCGGCGCCGACGCGATCGAACAGGCTCGGGCCGAGAAAGTTGTTGGTGCCGTTCGTGAAGGCGGACAGATTGGGCCCTTCGAGATAGTTCGCGGCGTTGGCCTTGTCGACCGGGGAAACGCGCACTTGGCCTGGCCCGCGCTGGCCGGCGAACAGCAGGGCACCTGCACAGGATGCCCCGTTCACAGTGGCAGGCGCGGCGGTGAAGATCATTTCGCGCCAGTGTGGATAGTAGGCGATGGGCGGAACGCTCTGCCCGTAACAAGGATTGCTGTCCGTGCCGGCGATCTTGCCGTTGCCGAGCGTGGCGCCTGCTGCGATCTCGTCGCGCAGGCAAGCGACGATCCTGTCGAGCAGGCTGTTGATGTCACTGCGGAAGTTGGCATTGCGGCGCAAGGCGGCGAACAAGTCATCGGGGCTGATGCGCAAACCGATGTCGTTTGCCCGCAGCTCGCAATGGGTGCCACGGCAAGCGTCTGGCAGATAGTTACCGGCAGAGACGAAAATCTTCCCTGCCGTGACCATCGGCTTGGGTAGATCCGGATCGTTGCTCGGGTCGGAATCACCCGTATTCCCGCTGGCGGCATTCGTGCCGCCGAGGTAGTTCGTGACGCCCCCCAGTGCCGCGACCGTCGCAGGATCGAGATAGTTTGCCGCGTTGTAGTTGCCGCCGCATTGAGTGACATCGTCGCCTGCCGAGGGGCTGCGGTCTTGTCCCGGCAGCGGCGGACCGGGTGCGAAGATGATCGCCGCGGGACGATCGTGTGGGCTGGCGAGGATGCTGTTGAGCGTAGCCGTGCCGTTGGCGACGACGATGTCGAGCTGGCCGAGCGTGTCCCAGTTCATCGGCGGCGGCTGAGGAGGGGGCGTGGCCCGTTGGATGCGGCCATGCAGTGCGGAAACGATCAGCCACAGACACTCGCCGTAACCATCGCGCAGCGGCTCGATGCCCAGCGTTCGCCAAGGCAGGCGGCCGACGACGGTCGGTCCGATGCCATTGGCATCGAAGCTCAGGCCGGTGAAGAAATTGGCGTCGCAGCCTTCCAGCGGCTTGCCTGCGGCGTCGAGACAGCCGGGGTCGAGGTTTTGATTGCGCGAACTGCCGAGGTCCGGCAACGGCAGGTAGCCGTAGACCCGGTCAGATTTTCTGTCGCGGAAGGTTTCTGCATAACCGAGCAAGGCGTCGCGTGCCTGAGCGAGCGCAGCGGCGGTTTTTTCGCGACGCAGCGCATCGGCCGTTTCGGCCGAGAGGCGATCGACCAGGTAAGCCAACACCGCCATGACGAGCAGCGCCAGAAACACCAGCAGCGCTGCACCGTCCTGGTAACGCCGCATGTGCCGTGCTGCCATCGCCGAAATTCAAGGGCGCGGCGCTGGGTGACGATGGATGCGGATTTCTCCATCCGCCAAGCCACCATGCTTTTCACCCGTTGCCTGATCGAGCGTGGCGCCCACCTTCAGATCGATGGGAGTGGGTGTCCCGGGAAAAAGACGGGCCTGACCCGGCGAGTGCCGGGAAAGCACAGCCGTGACCCCCGTGTCGCGGCTGTTTTCGCTCTGCGGCTGGCCATTGATCCAGACCGTCGATTTGCCCGATGAACGCACGACGATTCCGTCGAGGCGCATGCTGTCGCTTTCCAGGCGGCGCGTCTGCTGGATGTTGAGCTGCCGCTGGCGCTCGAGTGCGGCGCGCCATTCCGGGGTCAGGAACAGGCGGCCGAGCACGGGTTCGTTTGTCGTGACAGGACCGCTCGATGCTGCGCCCGCCACCAGTGGCAGGAGGCTGGACAGCATGAGCGGAATTAAGTGCAAGGGCCTCATAGCTTTTCCTGCAGGGTGATCCAGTCGATCTCGCAGCTGGCCTTGAGCTGTGCGGCCTGTGGCTGGGGCGAGGGGGGGAGACGTTCGATCGTGCATTGACGCACGCTGATCAGTGCCGGCACCTGGGCCGAAAGGTCGGCGAGCAGGCCGAGGAGATCGTTTTCGTGCAGCAGCTGCATCTCGAGCTTCATCGGGCTGACCAGGAAGCCGTAGCCGCCGGTGACGGGCCGTTTCGGGTCCAGCGGCCGCTGAGGTGCGATTTCATATTCCATGCCGAGCAGACGGCGTTTTTCCTTGATGCTGCGCAGTGTCTCGACCCAGTCGAGCCGGCGTTCCGGCTGGGTACGGCCGCGTTCGATCAGCTCGCGGTAGCGGTCGATGCGGGCGCGGATCTCTTTTTCGTCCTCCTGGGCGCGCGCCAGATGATTGCGGCTTTCGGCCAATTGCACCTTGGCCTGTTGCAGCGCGCGCTCCGCTTCCTTGCCCGCCCGGATCGTCGCGCCCACGATGAAGGCAGAGAACAGAGCCGACAAGAGCAGGAACGACAGGCTGCCGATCAGGTTGCGCACACGGGCTGCCGGATTCTCGTTCATGGCTGGAGCTTGCGGATCACACGGAATACGAAACGCGGCGCTTCGGGCGCCCCCCTCTCGTCACCACTCTTGAGGGTCTTCCCCGACTGGGTGTCGAGCGGTGGCTGAATCAAGATGACCAGCGTTCCCGGCTGCGCGCTGAGATGTTTCATGAAGTCCGCCACCAGGGCGAGTTGCCCACGTTGATCCCCGACCATGGCAAGCGGCAGACGGGCGTAGACATCGGCTTGCGAATGCGGGCCAAACAGCTGCTGGGGTACGGTGACGGCTTTGCCGCCGGCATAGGCCGGGCTGTCGGCCGGGGTGGATGGCATCTGCTCGACGACGCTCCATTCGACCCGGTCGATGCCGATGGCTGCAAAGACATCGAGCGAGCGGCTGATCTGCGCCAGCAATGGCCCGGGCCCCTGGGCGCGCAGGGCGAGCTGGTCGTAACGGTCGATGAGCAGACGCAGATCATCAGGACTGATCGGGATGCGTGGCAGGGCTTTCAGCATCGCGGCATAACGTTCCTGATCGAGGCGGGCCTGGAAACGTGCCTGCTCGGCATCATCCCGGAGCGCGAGGATATCGAGTCCCTGGTTGACGGCGAACAGCATTCCGCCAGCAAGGATCAGCACGCTCGCGAGCCTCAGGCCGAAGCGGGCCTGCCAGAGACGGTAGTAAGTACGCTCTTCGGCAGGCGCGAACTGTTCGGCGGGCGGTTGCTTGACCAGCAGATGGCAAAACAGCGCATCCGCCTGGGAGCTGGCGAGTAGGGTGCGCAAGCCGGCGCGGCGCGCGCATTCCGGCAGATCGAGGATCTCGAAACGCAGGCTCGCGTTGTTCTGGCAATGGACGCGGATCGCCGGCACATCCGACGGGTGCGCCAGGATCAGTGTGGTGAGCGGCTGGTCGCGTTCGATCAGGCGCTGGCTGGCAAGATACTGATGCATCTTGATGGCTTCGCTCGCCGCCGCGAATGCCGCCGCGTCGGTGGCGTCGTGGATCAGCGGGGTCAGCCGCGAGAAGCGCATCCGGCCGGTATCGAAGAACGTCTGCCGCAGGCCCGCATGGCTCAGCGTGAGCAGAAGCACCTGCGCGGGCGGCTTGGCGGGCAGCAGGCCGCCGACGGTTTGCGAGAGCGCATAGATGCCGGTGAGAATGGCTCGGCTGCGCCGGAATTCGGCCAGCCAGGGTTCGAGATGTTGAGGCTGGGTCAGCGCCATCAACAGCAGACGTTCGTCACGCCGGCCGCTCTTGAGACGGCCTTGCGAGAGGGCGACGGCATAGGGGGTGCCGTAGAAATGCTGGGCCAGCTTGCGGCGTATGATGGCCTGCCGGTCCTTGCCGGTCGTATGGGGGATGTCTTCGGTCTGGTAGCTTTCCTCGGTAGTGTCGGCAAGCAGCATGAACAGGCTGCGCCGGTGTTCCGTCAGATAGGCGCCGAAAGCCGCCAGTCCCGCTTCATCGGCGGCGAAACTCGCCTCGTGCAGCACCTCGCCGCGCTGCACCCGGTAGGCGGCCAAGCGCGAGTTGTCGAGGAATAGGACGCGGCGCTGCGGCATGTTCAAATCTTCAATTTGACAATGGCATCATAGATCGGCCCGAGCACGGCGAGCATTACCCAGCCGAGCACGGCACCGACGATGATCGTCAGCGCGGGCTCGATCAGGGATTGCACACGGGCGATCGATTCGCGCACGTCGCGGGTATAGAAATAGCTGACGTTCGTCAGCGCCGTGTCGAGCGAGCCGGTATTCTCGCCGATGCGCAGCATGCGGATCACCAGCGGCGGAAACAGGCCGACGTTCTGGAAGGCGACGGTGATGCCCTGTCCCTCGCCGATCATCGCCTCGACGCGCTGTAAGCCCTGGCGGATGACGGCATTGCCGACGACGTTCTGGGTGGTGCGAATCGCGTCGAGCACTGAAATCCCAGATGCATACATCATGGCGAACACGCTGGCGAAACGCGCGAGGATGATCTTCTTGAAAACCTCGCCGAGCCAGGGCAGTGACAGTTGCAGGGCATCGAGACGTAGGCGCGCCTGTGGATTGCTGCGCACCACAGCGGCGATGGCCGCTGCAGCCACGACGGGCACGGCCAGCACGAGGTACCAGTAATCGACGAAGATATTCGAGGTGGCGATCAGCAGCTTCGTATGCAAGGGCAGCTCCTGACCCATGTTCCTGAGGAAGCCGACCATCTTGGGCACCAGGTAGAGCATCATGAACAGAGTGACCAACACCGCGACGATGAGCAGGAAGACCGGGTAAGTGACGAGCTTCTTCGTTTGCGCCGCGAGCTCGTCCTGCCACTTGAGGGACTCGGTCAGGCTGTGCAGCACTTGGGGCAGCTTGCCGGTTTCCTCGCCGGCCCGGATCAGGCTGACGAACACGCTGTCGAAAATCTGCGGGTGCGCAGCCAGGGCCTGCGACAGGGTCTTCCCGCCCTCGACACTCTCGATCAGGTCGGCGAGCACTTCGCGGAAACGCGGGTTGTCGATGCTGTCGCGCAGATCGGCCAGGCTTTCGATGATCGGCACCCCGGCACGCGCCAGCTGGTCGAGATGGAAGCAGAAGGTGATCAGCTCGCGGCGGCCGATCCGGCCACCGCCAAACTTGCCATGTCCCACCGGCGCGCCGTCGATCAGGTCCAGGCCCATGCGCTTGAGGCGCATTTCCAGGTCGACCACGTTCAAGGCGTCCATGCGGCCCTCTACGACCTTGCCGGCCGGATCCATCGCTTTGTAGGCGTGTAGCGGCATTTACATGCGCTCGGTCAGGTCGATCACGCGCATCACTTCCTCGAGTGAGGTGATGCCCTCGACGACGCGCCGTTGGCCATCGTCGGCCAGCGTGCGGAAGCCTTTCGCGGCCGCAGTCATGCGGATTTCCCGGTGGGTGGCGCGGCGCAGGATCAGATCGTCGAGATCGTCGTCCATGCGCAGGATCTCCATGATCGCGATGCGCCCGCGGTAGCCTTGGAAGTCACAGTGCTCGCAGCCACCGGGGTGATAGAGCACCGGCAGCGGACGTAACTGCTCGATGCCCAAGAGGCGCAACTCTTCCTTGCCGGGGGTATAGGGCTTGCGGCAGTGCGGACAGAGCTTGCGCACCAGGCGCTGGGCGATGACGCCGATGATGTTGCCGGCCATGATGTCCGGCAATACGCCGATGTCGAGCAGACGCGGAACGGCGCCGAGCGCCGAATTGGTGTGCAGCGTCGAGAACACCTGGTGGCCGGTCATCGCGGCGCGGAAGGCCATTTCGGCGGTATCGGCATCGCGGATCTCGCCGACCAGGATTACGTCCGGGTCCTGGCGCATCATCGAACGGATGCCGTTGGCGAAATCGAGCTTGGCGGCGTCCGACACCGAGGTCTGGCGGATCATCGCCATCGGATATTCGACCGGATCTTCCAGCGTCATGATGTTGATGCTCTCGGCATTGATGTGGTTGAGCATCGAGTAGAGCGTGGTGGTCTTGCCGCTGCCGGTCGGGCCGGTGACGAGAATGATGCCCTCCGGGCGCGCCAGCATGCGCCGCAGCAGTTCGAGCTGCCAGGTATCGAGACCGAGGCGGTCGAGCGGGACGATGCCCTTGTGGCGATCGAGGATGCGCAGCACCATGTTCTCGCCGTGGATCGTCGGTTGGACCGCGCAGCGGAAGTCGATGTCGCGCCCACCGATGGCCATCGAGATGCGGCCATCTTGGGGGGCACGCATTTCTGCGATGTTCATGCCGCTCATCACCTTGAGGCGCACTGCCATCGCCGGCCAGTAGGATTTGTGCAGGGCGCGGATCTGGCGCAGGATGCCGTCGATGCGATAACGGATGCGCAAGAAGCTGGCTTCCGGTTCGAAGTGGATGTCGGAGGCTTCGCGCTTGACGGCGTCGGTGAGTAGCGCATCGATCAGCCGCACGACCGGCTGGCTGTATTCGTCCGACGAAGTGGCCAGGCTGCGGAAATCGATTTCGCCGGTTTCGATCTCGTGCAAAATGCCGTCGATCGACAGCTCATAGCCATAGTGCTGGTCGATGGCGCGCGCGATTTCGGATTCCCCCGCCAGCACGGTGTCGATGACCAGGTCTGGCGAGATCAGCGCGCGCAGCTTGTCGAGCGCGACGAGATCATTGGGGTCGGCGAGCGCGACCGTCAGTTTGTGCAGTTCCGCGACATAGTCGAGGGGCAGCAGGCGATGCCGGCGCGCGACCTCCTTGGGTACGAGCTGCAGCGCGGCCGGATCGACCGTGGCGCGCGACAGGTCGATCGATTTCTGCCCCAGGGATTCGCCCAGCGCGTCGCGCAGCGTGGCTTCCGAGACGAAGCCCAGATTGACCAGCAGCTTGCCGACCGGCAGGTTGGATTTCATCTGCTCCAGCAGCGCGATGCGCAGCTGGTCTTCGCTGATGACGCCGCGGGCGATCAGGACCTGGCCGATGGGTTGACGCTGGGCGGGAGTGTTCATCGCCGATCGTTCCGTCTCCACGTGCCCCATCCGGTCAGTGGCCCGGTGCCGCTTGCAGTGCTTGCAGGCGTGTCTCGGCCTGGGCGGGATCGAACGTGGCCGTTGCCGAACGGGCGGCGGCCAGGGCGCGGCCGTAATACTGCGCGGCGAGGCGATCCTGGTGCAAGTGGTCGAGACTGACCGCCAGGTTGTAAAGGTAATCCGCATTGCCGGGATCGGCGACATGGGCCTTGAAGAAGGCCTGCTGCGCCTCGGCCCAACGTGATTCGCTCGCATAGAGAATGCCGAGCGCGAAATGCAGATGGGGTGAATCGGGCTGCTCGGCGAGCAGGCCCTTTATACGACTCTCGGCCAGCCGGGGATCGCTGGGCGGATTCAGCACCAGCAAGCCGGCATTGGCGACCGGGTTCTTCGGGTCGACCTCGATGGCCTGACGGAAGTAGCGTTCGGCGAGATCCGGTTTGCCTTCCTGCTGTGCCAGCGCGGCCATACCGAGCAGGGCATCGAGATTGCGGGCATCTTTTTGCAGCACTTTCAGCCACAGGTTGCGCGCGCGATCGTATTCGCCACGGCTGAAGGCGGCGTATGCGATTTCCGTGGTGTCGTCGCTCTTGCTGGGTCGTTTGCTCAGACGCACCGTGTCATCCGACGCCGGGGCCGGGGCAGGATCGGCCTGACGTTCGGTTGCTTGCGGGAGGGAGGGCGAAGCAGCGGATAGGCGGGGAGCTGGCAATGACGGCAGGGTCGCCGCGACGTGGGATGCCTGCGGCTTGGCTGAATCACCGCTCGGCAAGGGCGCTGCCAAGGGTGAGGCCGGGATCGGGTTTGCCGAAGCAGTGGGTGGGAGAGCCGCGCTGGCATTTTCGTGCGCCGGCGCATTTTCGTGCGCCGGCAAGACGGGAGACGGCGCAGAGCCGGCCATCAGCGCCGGGCTGGCCGTAAGGCCACCCTTGGGCTGCAGCTGCCAATAGAAATAGGCGCCGATTGCCGCGGTCGCCAACACAGTGGAGACGCCGACGACGAGCGCAAAATTGCGCCCGACGGGTGGATTGGGTTGCTTGGCGGCAAACAGGTTCTGGGCGCTGGCCCGGGTGGCAGCCGTCGCCGCTTTGCCGCCGGCGGGAGGGGGCGGCAGCGGACCGGGCCCTGCGGAGGGTCTTCCGGGCGTTTTGGGAATGTCGAGAAACTGGTCGTCCAGTTCCTCCATGCGCTTGGGCAATTCCGGCAGCCTGTCGCCACGGCTGCCCGGGTTGTCGCGCCCGCTTGCCATGTGCGGCCGTTCCGGCAAGGGTTCCAGCGTCAGGTCGTCATCGTGCCGGTTCGACGGCACACCCTCAGCCGCTCCATTCCCTTGCTGCTTTTGCTGTTCCGCCTTGCGGAGCGCGTCCATCAACAGGCTCACTGCCGGATTCCCCAGGTGTTCGCAGGCAACTGCGGTTGTGGCGGGCCGAGGTTGCCTTTCTCGAAAAAGTCATCGGCGGGGAGGAGATGGCGATAATCGCCATAATCTCCCTGCAAGCTGGCGTCCTTGATGATGACCGGACGCAGGAAGACGACCAGTTCGGTTTTCTTGCGCGTGTCGTTGCGCTGCTGGAACAAGGGGCCGAACAACGGCAGGCTCGACAACGCAGGCAGCCCCTGGTTCTTGTAGTCGAGCTTGTCTTCCATCAGACCGCCCATCACGGCGATGTTGCCGCTGTCGATGCGCAAGACCGACTCCATCTCGCGCGTGCGGATCACCGGGATCAGACTGTCGATGGCGAGATCGGGATTGGGGTCCTTCACGGCGTCGACGATGCTGGTGATCGAAGGCCGGACGTTCAGCGTGATGGTGTTGCCATCGCTGATCTGCGGCGTGACGGCCATGACGAAGCCGACGGCGACGGTCTGCGGTGTCGTCGTGATGGCCTTGACTGGGGCCGAGCCGCTCACGCCCGCCGCTACATCGGATTTGACCGTGAAATAGACATTGTTGGTGACGACGCGCAGCAGGGCGGTCTGGTTGTTCAGCACGGAGAGCTTGGGGCTGGAGAGGATCTTGACGTTGCCATAATCCTCGAGCAGCTTGATGGTCGCCTGGAACGTGCCGCTGCGGCGGGTGCTTTGCAGGGTGATCAAGCCGGTCGCGGCCTGGGCGACCATGTTGCCGTCGATGGCGCCCGCCGCGGCCAGGCTGCGGCTCAAGAGCCGCCAGTCGATCCCCTGCTGGTAGTTGTCGGAGAGCTCGACTTCGGCGACCGTCGCTTCGATCAGCACCTGACGCTGCGCTGCATTCATCACTTGATCGAGGAATTCGCGCACCTTTTCGTGCTGGCGGCCGGTGGCGCGCACGGTGATGATGCCGGTTTCGGGGTTGGTGATCACGGAAGCGGCCTCGCGGAAGGTGCTGCGGCGCGTGACGGTCACGGCATTTTGCTGCAGCGAGGCCGGATTGGGGCTGGTGGCCAGGGTCGGCGCGGCAGTGTTGCGGCTGGGGGGAGGGGGAGCGCCGGTACCCGTCGTCGTCTGCTCGTCCAAGCGCTCGATGACCGTCTCGCTCGATCCGGCGGGCAGGATCTTGTCGGTCTCGCGCAGGATGTCCTTGATGTTGGCCTCCAGGGTCTCCCAGAAACGGTTGTGGGTCTTGTTCTCGATCTTGGTCTGGGAATTGTTGCCTTGGGCGAGAGCGGGGGTGGCAGGGGTTCCAGCCGTAGCTGCTGCGCCGATCTGCGAATTGACGATCACCGTGCTATTGGTATCCCGCTGCATATTCACGTAATCGACCTTGTAGGTCCGCAGGAAGGGCGTGTCCGGCATGACCACCAGATTCGGTCCGTCGAGCTCCCAGCGGATGTCGACTTGCTTGGCGATGCGGTTGAGCAGCTGCTGCAGCGTCTGGTCGATCGCGTTCAGCGTCACCGTGCCCTCGATGCCGGGATGGATGTCGACATTGAGCTTTGCGTCACGCGCCAGGGCGAAGAGCAGTTCCTGGACCTTGACGTTGTTGACGACGACGCTGTAGGTCTCGGTCTTGGCGGCGGGTTTCGGTTTCGGCAGCGCGATGGTTTGGCGGACGGGAGGGGGAATCTGTGCCGTTGCGCCAGCGCCGAGTTTCTCCGCGCTCAGGTGGCCCTCGCCCGGCGGCTGGATCGGAGCGTTGCTGCAGGCCGAGAGCAGCAGAACGAGCGCAGTGATCGAAAACGGTTTTTTCATGGCCTCTGAGCGAACGGGAAGGAAGTATGCATGATCCTAGCATCTGCCGGGGCACTGACAAGCATCTGAATATCCTGAAAGATCAGCCTTTGTTCGCGGTCTTGCCATCCAGTTTCAAGCGGATTGCCTGGCGGGGATAGGGGCGAAACCGCTTGACCTCCGGCGGCAGCGTCGCCAAGGCATTGAGGGCCTCCTGGCGCGAAGCATATTCCCCGTAAAGGATGCCATAGCGCGGCTTGTCGCCGACGGCCAGCCGATACACCCGGACCTGCGCCATTTCGAGACCGGCATTGCGGATGCTCGCCAGGAACGCTTCGACTTGCGCCGGATCGTCCGCATCGATGGCGGTAAACAATTGAATGAACCAGCGCTGGTCGGCCACGGTTTCGAGCCAGGGGCGGCTTCCTTCCAGCAGCTTGTCGAGCAGAGGAGTCGCGCTGGCCGTCGCCGGCGGGTTCGTGGGTGCCATGGCCGGTGACGCTTCCGTCCGGGCCGCGGCCGGCGGCGAGGCGAGGGCCGGCGAGGTTGCCGGTTCGGTGGGCCGGGTGGCATGAAAAACGATGCCGCTCACGGCGAGCATCGCAATCGCTCCCCCGGCCGCCCAAAGGAAGGGGGCTTTCAAGGCGGCGGTGCGACGGTCAGGTCTGGGCAGGTCCGAGAACTCGGCATCGCGGATCGCGGCCTCGATTTCCCGGTGTCCCACCTGATGGGTGCCATGGGCGAAGGAAGCCAGCAGCGCCTTGTCGGCCAGGATATTGATGCGCCGTGTCAGACCTGCCGACACTTTGGCGATGCGTTTGACCGCCTCCGGCGAAAAGACGCTCGGACCGCGATAGCCGGCGGCGCGCATGCGGAAATCGAGATATTCCGCGATATCTTCCTGGACGAGCGGCTCGAGGCGGAAATTGTGCGTGATGCGCTCGCGTAACTGGCGCATGTCGGGGCGCGCCAGCGTCGCATCGAGCTCCGGCTGGCCGAACAATACCAGTTGCAGGAGCTTGTGACGGTTGGATTCGAGGTTCGAGAGCAGGCGGATCTCCTCGAGCGTATCGGCGGGCATCGCATGCGCCTCGTCGATCAGCACGACCACCTGCTTGCCCTCGGCATAGAGCGCGACGAGCTTTTCCTGCAGGGCGCGCATCACCGCGGCGGGACGGCTGCGCTCGGCGGGTGGAATGCCCAGCTCGTCCGCCAGCGCATGGAGGATGTCCTCACGCGAGAGCGAAGGATTGGCAAGATAGATGACGACGACGCTGGCCGGCAGGCGTTCCATCAGCACGCGGCAGAGCATCGTCTTGCCGCTGCCGACCTCGCCGCTGATCTTGACGATCCCTTCGTCGTGGGTGATCGCATAGAGCAGCGCCTCCAGCGTCGCGCCGCGCTTGGCGCCGGAAAAGAAGAAATCGGTGTGCGGCGTGATGCGGAAGGGGGGTTCGCTCAGGCCGTAATGTTCCAGATACATGGCGCGGCTCAATGGCGAGATTCCTCGGGCCGTTCGCGGGCGAGGGTGTCGATACGGTTATAGAGCGTGGTGCGGTTGATGCCGAGCAAGCGCGCGGCCTGGCTGATGTTGCCGTTCGCCAGGCGGCGCGCGGCCTCGATATAGGCATCCTCCCAGCTCTGTAGCACGGCATCGAGGCTGAACCTGCCCGATTGTTCGCTCAGGGTGCGTCTTGCGCTCTCGATCATGGCTTCCCGATCGGCTGGCTGGCGGGTGGCCGGCTGCGGATCGAATTCCTCGGCGAGGGTTCCGGCATCAATGGTTTGGCCTGGATAACGCGCCGCGAGGCGGATCACGATGTTGCGCAGCTCGCGCACGTTGCCGGGAAAATCGTAGCCGAGCCAGAGCCGTTCGGCTTCGGCATTCAGCGCGAAGGGCGGCTGGCCGAGCTGGGTGGCGATCTGCCGGCGAAAATGATCGAGCAGGAGCAAGCGGTCGTTGCCGAGCTCGCGCAGCGGTGGCAAGGTGACGGTGAATACGGAAAGACGATGATAGAGATCGGCGCGAAAGCGGCCCTGACGCACCTCGCTCTTCAGATCACGGTTGGTGGCGGCGATCACCCGCGCTTGCGACCTGCGCGACTGGGTCTCGCCGACGCGCTGATATTCGCCGTTTTCGAGGACGCGCAACAGCTTTGGCTGCAGCTCCAGCGGCAGCTCGCCCACCTCGTCGAGGAGCAGGGTGCCGCCGCCCGCATCCTCGAAAAAGCCACTGCGGGAACCGTTCGATCCGGTGAATGCCCCCTTGGCATGACCGAACAGGGCAGCCTCGACGAGCGTCGGCGCGATCGCCGCGCAATTGACGGTCACATAGGGCCGGGATTTGCGCACCGACAACTGATGTAACGCGGCCGCAGCCAGTTCCTTGCCGCTGCCGGACTCCCCCTCGATCAGCACCGGGAAAGGCGCGTCGGCGTATTGCCGCAGCTGCAGACGGAGTTTCCGCAGCGGCGGACTGTCGCCGAGCAGCGGCACATAGCTGTCGGCCAGCGGGTCGGCGCGGATCTCGACGAGCCGCGACAGCAGGGTACGCAAGCGGTCGGGCGCGACCGGCTTGGCGACGAACTCCAGCGCCCCCAGCGCACGGGCGTGACGGGCATTGGCGCTGTCGTTTTGTCCGGAGAGGACCACGATGCGGATGCGTGGCGCACTGGCGAGCAGCTCGGTGATCAGCGCGAAGCCTTCATCGGGACGATGGGGGGCGGGCGGTAGCCCCAGGTCGACGAGCGCCAGATCCGGCGGCGACGCCTGTGCCTTGACCCATTGCATCGCCTGGCCGCGGTCGGCCGCCACCGCGATCCGGAAATCCCGTTCCAGATAGAATCCCAGGGTGTCGGCGATCAATGGGTCGTCATCGACGATCAGCAGGGTGGGAGGACTGCCATTCGCTTGGCTCATGTGGGCAATCTTACCCTCGCCGTCCGGACAATGAAGAAAAAAAACCCTTTCCGCCCCCGGCGCGAGGCGGAGCGCGCGCCGCGAATACGCTCAGGACGCAGGTATATAATTCGCCGCTAATTTTTTCTGCCGACCGCTCGTGACTGCCGATCCGCCCGTCCTGATTCGTGACCTCAACTTCGCCTATGACCGCCGGCCGGTCCTGACCGGGATCAACATGACGATCCCGCGTGGGGCGGTGGTGGCCATCATGGGGCTCTCGGGTTGCGGCAAGACGACGACGCTGCGGCTGATCGGCGGACAACTCAAGCCCACCTCGGGCGAGGTGCGCGTCGCCGGGCAGGTGGTCCATGAGCTCGACGATGCCGGCTTGTACGCCCTGCGCCGGCGCATGGGCATGCTGTTTCAGTTCGGCGCGCTGTTTACCGATCTGTCGGTCTTCGACAACGTGGCCTTCCAGTTGCGCGAGCACACCGATCTGCCCGAGGACATGATCCACGACCTCGTGCTGATGAAGCTCAATGCCGTCGGCCTGCGCGGCGCCCATCGGCTGATGCCGTCGGAACTCTCCGGCGGCATGGCGCGACGGGTGGCGCTGGCGCGGGCGATCGCGCTCGACCCGCTGCTGATCATGTACGACGAGCCGTTTGCCGGTCTCGACCCGATTTCGCTGTCGATCATCGGCGAGCTGATCCGCAAGCTCAACGACGCGCTGGGCATCAGCTCGATCGTCGTCACGCACGACATCCAGGAATCGCTGAAGATCGTCGATTACGTCTATTTCATGGCGGACGGCAAGGTGGTCGCCGAGGGCACCCCGGAAGACATCCGCAATTCCCGAGAGCCTTTCGTGCATCAGTTCATCTGGGGCGAGCTGGACGGACCAGTCAATTTCCATTATCCTGCACGTCCTTACGGGGAAGAGTTGATGGAACAACCTAGCAGACCGAGGCCGTGGTGGACATGAAAGCAACCGACCTGCTGCGCCGCCTCGGCCATTTCGTCACCGACCGCCTCTGGCGGCTTGGTTTTGCCAGCCGCTTCCTGATGATGACCGTGCTGTATTCCGGCACGGCGCTCCGACGCCTGCATCTGACGATCCGGGAAGTCTATTTCACCGGGGTGCTCTCCCTGATCATCATTCTTGTCTCGGGCCTGTTCGTCGGCATGGTGCTCGGCCTGCAGGGCTACGACACCCTGCAGCGCTACGGCTCCTCCGAGGCGCTCGGCGTGCTCGTCGCGCTCTCGCTGGTGCGCGAACTCGGCCCGGTGGTGGCCGCCTTGTTGTTCGCCAGCCGCGCCGGCTCGGCGATCACCGCCGAGATCGGCCTGATGAAGGCGACCGAGCAGCTCTCGGCAATGGAGATGATGGCCGTCAACCCGATCGCCCGCGTGATCGCGCCGCGCTTCTGGGCCGGCGTGGTCTCGATGCCGCTCTTGGCCGCGCTGTTTTCCGCGATGGGCATCTTCGGCGGTTATCTGGTCGGCGTGCAGCTGATCGGCGTCGATGCGGGCTCGTTCTGGTCACAGATGCAGGCCGCCGTCGATTTCCGCCAGGACATCATGAACGGCGTCATCAAGAGCGTCGTGTTCGGCGCGATCATCTCCTGGATCGCCGTGTTCGAAGGTTACGATGCCGAGCCGACCGCCGAGGGCGTCTCCGGGGCGACGACCCGCACCGTGGTGACCTCCTCCCTGGCCATCCTGGCCGCCGACTTCGTTTTGACTGCTTTCATGTTTAGAGGTGAGTGATGAATCGAGCCGCAATCGATCTCTGGGTGGGGATCTTCGTCGCGCTGGGCCTGGGCGCCTTGTTGTTTCTGGCCCTCAAGGCCGGCAATCTGACCGCCACGGATGTCGGCGAAACCTACGCCTTGCAGGCACGCTTTGATAATATCGGCGGACTGAAGGTGCGCGCGCCGGTGAAGAGCGCCGGCGTGGTGGTCGGGCGCGTCGGCGAGATCCGCTTCGATACCGAGACCTATACGGCGCTGGTCGGGCTCAACATCGACAAGCGTTACCGGTTTCCGCGCGACACGTTCGCGACCATCAACACTTCTGGATTGTTGGGTGAGCAGTATGTCGGTTTCGAGCCCGGTGGCGACAGCGAAATGCTCAAGCCGGGTGACATGGTGAAGAAGACGCAATCGGCGATGGTGCTGGAAAAGCTGATCAGCCAGTTCATGTTCAACAAGGCGTCGGAAGACGATAGCAGCAAGAAGTGACCCGGATAGAGGTGCGTGCAATGAAGAAAACAACAAATCAAACCGGCTTCAGGAAGGTGCTCGCCGTGGCCGTCATGGCGGCCGGCCTGAGCGGTTGTGCCACGTCGGGCAATCCGAAAGACCCGATCGAGGGCTTCAACCGCGCGATGTTCGCCTTCAACGACGGGCTCGACACCGTTCTGATCAAGCCGGCCGCCAAGGGCTACGAGGCAGCGCTGCCCAAACCGGTGCGCACCGGCGTGACGAACTTCTTCGGCAACATCGCCGACCTGTTCATCGGCGTCAATAACCTGTTGCAGGGCAAGCCGGATCAGGCGCTCTCCGACTTCGGGCGCGTCGTGATCAACAGCACGATCGGCATCCTGGGCCTGTTCGACGTGGCGACCGAAGCCGGACTCGAAAAGCACGAGGAAGACTTCGGCCAGACCTTCGGCCGCTGGGGCGTGGGCGATGGCGCCTATGTCGTGCTGCCGTTCTTCGGTCCGCGCACGGTGCGGGATACCGTCGGCCTGGTGCTCGACGTCAAGACCGACCCGGTGGCCAACCTGAGTGATGTCGCGACGCGCAATTCGCTGCTGGCACTGCGCGTCGTCGATAACCGGGCCGATCTCCTGCCGGCCGACAAGGTGATCGAGGAAGCCGCGCTCGACAAATACAGCTATGTGCGCGACGGTTACCTGCAACGCCGCCGCAACCTGATCTACGACGGCAATCCGCCGCGCGATCTCGCCGACTGAGTTTTTTGCAAGGACTGAAAATGAAATACCTGCTGGGTCTGCTGACCGCCCTCCTCTTTTCCCTTCCCGCCGCCGCCAACGAGATGGCGCCGGACGTGCTCGTCAAGACGGTGACCAACGAAGTCCTGGATACCGTGCGCCAGGACAAGGAAATCCGCAACGGCAATTCGAAAAAGGTCCTCGACCTCGTCGAGACGAAGATCCTGCCGCACTTCAATTTTTATCGCATGACGCAACTGGCACTGGGTCGTGAAAGCCGCCAGGCGAGCCCGGAGCAGATGAAGGTGCTGGTCGACGAATTCCGCACCCTGCTGGTGCGCACCTATTCCAAGGCGCTCACCGAGTACCGCGACCAGGAGATCGTCTTCAAGCCCTTCAAGATGGCAGCGAACGAGACCGACGTGCGCGTGCGCACGGAAGTCAAGCAAACAGGCGGCAAGCCGGTGTCGATCGACTATTACCTCGAAAAAGGCAACAACGGCTGGAAGGTCTATGACATCGAGGTCGCCGGCGCGAGCCTGGTGACCAACTACCGCTCGACGTTCGCCCAGGAGATCCAGAAGGGCGGGGTCGACGGCCTGATCAAGAGCCTGCAAGAGAAGAACAAGACGGGCGAAGCCGTCGCCGCCAAGGCCAAATGAATGCGCGCATCGAATGCACGGACGGCGGTGCCGTCATCCAGGGCGACATGACGCTGGCCAATGCCAGCGCCCTGCTCGCCGCTGGCGTCAATGCACTGAAACAGGGGACGACGCGTTTCGATCTCTCCGGCGTCGGGGCGATCGATTCCTCCGGTCTGGCGGTGCTGTTCGGCTGGCTGCGTAGCGCCCGGGCCGAGGGCAGGACCGTGACGATCGCCAATCCGCCGCCCAGCCTGAAGAGCCTCGCCGAGGTCTATGGCGTGGCCGAGCTGTTGCCTCTTGCCTGAACCTCATCGACCTGACCCCATGCTCTCACCCGAACAGATCGAAGGCTGGATACGCGCCGGGCTGGAATGCGACCGGGTCACCGTCGCCGGCGACGGCCGCCATTTCGAAGCGCTGATCGTCAGCCCGGTGTTCGCCGGCTTGAGCCGCGTGCAGCGTCAGCAACGTGTCAATGCGGTGCTGCGCGAGCATTTCGAGACCGAGGCCCTGCATGCGTTGTCGATGCGCTGCCTGACGCCCGAAGAGTTCGCCGCGGCTTCCCGTGGATAAGCTGCTGATCGAGGGGGGCGTCCCCCTCAATGGCGAGATCGCCATTTCCGGCGCGAAGAATGCCGCGCTGCCGCTCTTGTGCGCGGCGCTGCTCACCCGCGAGCCGCTGACGCTGACCAACGTTCCCGAGCTCAACGACATCGCCACGATGCTGAAGCTCTTGGCGCAGATGGGTGTCAAGGTCAGCCAAGAAAAAGTCGGCGCTGGCGGGACGGCACCCTTGACCGTGACGCTCGATGCGTCCGCTCTCGACAACCCGGTCGCGCCCTACGAGCTCGTCAAGACGATGCGCGCCTCGGTGCTGGTGCTGGGGCCGCTGACCGCGCGTTGCGGCGAGGCGCGCGTGTCCCTGCCCGGCGGCTGCGCGATCGGCGCGCGGCCGGTCGATCAGCACATCAAGGGGCTGGCGGCGATGGGCGCCGAAACCCGTCTCGAGCAGGGCTATGTCCATACCCGGGCGTCACGGCTTGCCGGCGCGCGGCTGTTTACCGACATGGTCACGGTGACGGGCACCGAAAACCTGATGATGGCCGCCTGCCTCGCGGAAGGCGAGACGGTGATCGAGAATGCCGCGCGCGAGCCCGAGGTGGTCGATCTGGCCAACTGCCTGAACGCGATGGGCGCGCGCATCGCGGGTGCCGGCACCGATGTGATCCGCATCCAGGGGGTCGAGCGGCTGCACGGCGCGACCCACCGCATCATGCCCGACCGCATCGAGACCGGCACCTATCTGTGCGCCGCCGCGGCGACCGGCGGCCGCGTGCGCCTGACCGGCACGTCGGCTAGCACGCTCGACGCCGTGATCGACAAGCTGATGGATGCCGGCTGCGAGATCGTGCTGGAACGCGAAGCGATCCGCCTGACGGCGCCGTCCCGGCTCAAGGCAGTGAGCATCCGCACCGCGCCCTATCCGGCATTTCCGACCGACATGCAGGCGCAATTCATGGCGATCGACACACTGGCGGAAGGCACCGCGGTGATCCGCGAGACGATCTTCGAGAACCGCTTCATGCACGCGGTCGAGCTGATCCGGCTGGGGGCGGAGATCAAGATCGACGGCAATACTGCCTTCGTCACGGGCGTCGAGCGGCTCGCCGGCGCGACGGTGATGGCGACCGACCTGCGCGCCTCGGCGAGCCTCGTCATCGCCGGCCTGGCCGCCGAAGGCGAGACGCTGATCGAGCGCATCTACCATCTCGATCGCGGCTACGAACGGATGGAGCAGAAACTGGCCGCGCTGGGGGCGAGGGTTCGGCGGGTAAAATGAGCCGATGATCACCATCGCTCTCTCCAAAGGCCGCATCTTCGAGGAGACCCTGCCGCTCTTGGCGGCCGCCGGGATCGTGCCGGACGAAAATCCGGAGCAGTCCCGCCGGCTGATCATCGGCACCAACCGGCCCGACGTGCGCGTCGTCATCGTGCGCGCCTCCGACGTGCCGACCTATGTCCAGTATGGCGCGGCCGATCTCGGCATCGCCGGCAAGGACGTGCTGCTCGAACACGGCGGTGCCGGTCTCTACCAGCCGCTCGACCTGAAGATCGCCAGGTGCCGGATGTGCGTCGCCGCGCCGGTCGGTTTCGACTATGCCGCCGCGGCGCGGCGCGGCGCGCGCCTGCGCGTGGCGACCAAATACATCAACACGGCGCGCGAGCACTTCGCTGCCAAGGGCGTGCATGTCGATCTGATCAAGCTCTACGGCTCGATGGAGCTCGCGCCGCTCGCGGGCCTGGCCGACGCGATCGTCGATCTGGTGTCTTCCGGCGGGACGCTCAAGGCCAACCATCTCGTCGAGGTCGAGGAGATCATGCCGATTTCCTCGCGCCTCATCGTCAATCAGGCCAGCCTGAAGATGAAGCGCGGCCTCCTGCTCCCCGTCATCAACGCCTTCGAGAGCGCCATCCCATGAGCCAGACCGTCCGCCGACTCTCCACCCGCGACCCCGAGTTCCTCTCGACCCTCGATGCGCTGCTCGCCTTCGACCACAGCACCGACGAAGCCATCGAGCGCACCGTCGCCGAGGTGCTCGCCAACGTGCGCGCCGTCGGCGATGCCGCGGTGCTCGACTACACGCGCCGCTTCGATCGCCTCGACGCGAAAACCATGGCCGAGCTCGAACTGCCGCTCGCCGAGCTCGAGACCGCCTTCGAAACGCTGCCGGCCGGGCAGCGCGAGGCGCTCGGCCAGGCCGCCGAGCGCATCCGCCTCTACCACGAGCGCCAGAAGATCGCATCGTGGGAATACGAGGAAGCCGACGGCACGCGGCTCGGCCAGCAGGTGACCGCGCTCGACCGCGTCGGCCTGTATGTGCCGGGCGGCAAGGCGGCCTATCCGAGCTCCGTGCTGATGAACGCGATCCCCGCCAAGGTCGCGGGCGTGCGGGAGCTGATCATGGTGGTGCCGACCCCGGGCGGGCAGAAGAATCCGCTCGTACTCGCCGCTGCCCATCTGGCCGGCGTCGACCGCGTGTTCACGCTCGGCGGCGCGCAGGCCGTCGCCGCGCTCGCCTACGGCACGCAGACGATTCCGCAGGTCGACAAGATCGTCGGCCCGGGCAATGCCTATGTCGCGGCTGCCAAGCGCCGCGTCTTCGGCACGGTGGGCATCGATATGGTGGCCGGCCCTTCCGAGGTGCTGGTGATCTCAGATGGTTCGGGCGATCCCGAGTGGACCGCGATCGACCTGTTCGCGCAGGCCGAGCACGACGAGCTGGCGCAATCGATCCTGCTTTGTCCGGATGCCGGCTATCTCGACCGCGTGGCGGCGGCGATCGAGCGGCTGTTGCCGACCATGCCGCGCCGGGAGACGATCGCCGCATCGCTGAAGGGTCGTGGCGCGCTGATCCAGGTCACGGATCTCGATGAAGCCTGCACGATCGCCAACCGCATCGCGCCCGAGCATCTGGAGCTTTCGGTCGAGAAGCCGCGCGCGCTGCTGCCGAAGATCCGCCACGCCGGTGCGATCTTCCTCGGCCACTACTGTTCGGAATCGCTCGGCGACTACTGCGCCGGGCCGAACCACGTGCTGCCGACCTCGCGCAGCGCGCGCTTCTCTTCGCCGCTCGGCGTCTATGACTTCCAGAAGCGTTCGAGCATCATCGAGGCATCGCCCGCCGGCGCACAGACGCTCGGCCCCATCGCCGCGACGCTCGCGCACGGCGAGGGACTGTTCGCCCACCAGCGCGCCGCCGAGCTGCGCCTCAAGCGCTGAGAATCTCGCGCAGCGCCGCGATCAGCGTCGCGCACTGCGCATCGCTGCCGACGGTGATGCGCAAGAACTGCTCGATGCGCGGCTGCCGGAAGTGGCGCACGATGATGCCGCGGCTGCGCAGCGCCTGCGCCAGCCTTTCCGCATCGTGGTGCGGGTGGCGCGCGAAGACGAAATTCGCCGCCGAGGGCAGCACCTCGAAGCCGAGGGTCTCCAGTTCCCCGGTCAGGATCGCGCGGGTGCGCATCACCGCCTGGCGGGTCTGATCGAACCATTCGCGGTCTTCGATCGCGGCGGTCGCGCCGGCCTGCGCGACGCGATCGAGCGGATAGGAATTGAAGCTGTTCTTGACGCGGTTCAAGGCCTCGATCAGTTCGTGATGGCCGATCGCGAAACCGACGCGCAAGCCTGCGAGCGCGCGCGACTTGGAGAACGTCTGCACCACCAGCAGATTCGGGAAGCGATGCACGAGCGGCACCGCCGTCTCACCGCCGAAATCGATATAGGCTTCATCGACCACGACCACGGAATCCGGGTTCGCTGCGGCGAGCGCGGCGATCTGCGCGCGCGGCAGGACGCGGCCGGTCGGCGCATTGGGATTGGGGAAGATGATGCCGCCGTTGGGCGGGCGGTAGTCGGCGATGGAAAGCGCGAAGTGCTCGTCGAGCGGCACGGTGCGGTAGTCGATGCCGTAAAGGCCGCAATAGACCGGATAGAAGCTGTAGGTGATGTCCGGAAACAGGATCGGCTTGTCTTGTTTCAACAGCGCGAGGAAGATGTGCGCCAGCACCTCGTCCGAGCCGTTGCCGACGAATACCTGCTGGATCGAGATTTCGCCGAAGAATTGCGCGATCGCTTCGCGCAGCCGCACGCTCTCGGGGTCGGGGTAGAGCCGCAGGGTGTCTTGGATCTCGGCCTGCATCGCGGCCAGCGCCCGGGGACTCGGCCCATAGGGATTCTCGTTGGTGTTGAGCTTGACGAGGTTGGCAAGGCGGGGCTGCTCGCCTGGAACGTAGGGTTGCAAGGCGCGGACGGTCGCGCTCCAGAAACGGCTCATGGTTGAACGGGAAGGCTTGGAAAATGCGGCGGAATGGTATTATGCCTCGCTCGACCAACGATTGCCGATCACTGCAATGCGCGCTGCAGAAATCTCCCGCGACACGCTGGAAACCCGGGTCCGCGTCCAGCTCGATCTGGAGGGCAGTGGGCGCTCGCATCTTTCGACCGGGATCGGCTTTTTCGATCACATGCTCGACCAGATCGCCCGCCACGGCCTGGTCGATCTCACCGTCGAGGCGCAGGGCGATCTCTTCATCGATGCGCATCACACCGTCGAGGATGTCGGCATCACGCTCGGCCAGGCGCTGGCCAAGGCGCTTGGCGACAAGAAGGGACTGGTGCGCTACGGCCATGCCTATGTGCCGCTCGACGAGGCGCTCGCGCGCGTCGTGATCGATCTCTCCGGGCGCCCGGGACTCGTCTTCAATGTCGAATTCACGCGCGCCCGGATCGGCGAGTTCGATGTCGATCTGGTGCGTGAATTCTTCCAGGCGCTCGTCAATCATGCCGCCATCACGGTGCACATCGATTGCCTGCGCGGCGTGAATGCGCACCATCAGGCCGAGGCGGTCTTCAAGGCCTTCGCGCGCGCGTTGCGCATGGCCGTGAGTCAGGACCCGCGCGCGGCGGGTCTCGTTCCTTCGACCAAGGGAAGCCTTTAAGCCCGTTTCGTGCTCCCGATGAAAACCGTCGCAATCGTCGATTACGGCATGGGCAACCTGCGCTCGGTCGCCAAGGCGGTCGAGCATGTCGCGCCCGGTGCATCCGTCCTCGTCACCGCCGATCCGGCGGTGGTGGGGGCGGCGGAACGCGTCATCGTTCCCGGCCAGGGGGCGATGCCCGACTGCATGCGCGAGCTCGATGCCCGCGGTTTGGCCGAGGCCGTCGTGCAAGCCGCCGCGGAAAAGCCCTTCCTCGGCATCTGCATCGGCCTGCAGATGCTCTTCGAGCACAGCGAGGAGGGCGATGTCGCCGGTCTGGGCATCTTCCCCGGCCGGGTACGCCGTTTCCCGGAAGCGGCGATGCACGATGCGGCGGGCGTGCGCCTCAAGGTGCCGCACATGGGCTGGAACCAGGTGCATCAGGTCGCCCCGCATCCGCTCTGGAGCGGCATTGCCGATGACACACGTTTTTATTTCGTGCACAGTTACTACGTCGAACCGGCGATACCGGAGCTGATCGCCGGCGCGACGCATTACGGCATCACATTTACCAGCGCCTGTGCGCGCGCTAACATTTTCGCCGTGCAATTCCACCCCGAAAAGAGCGCGACGGCCGGCCTTAGGCTCCTCGAAAACTTCATGTCCTGGAATCCCTGATCCCCGAACGAGTCTTCATCATGTTGCTGATACCCGCGATCGATCTCAAGGATGGACACTGTGTGCGCCTCAAGCAGGGCGTCATGGACGACGCTACGGTATTTTCCGAAGACCCGGCCGCGATGGCGCGCCACTGGATCGAGCAGGGCGCGCGCCGCCTGCATCTGGTGGACCTGAACGGCGCCTTCGCCGGCAAGCCGAAAAACGAACCGGCGATCAAGGCCATCCTGCGCGAAGTCGGCGACGAGATACCGGTGCAGCTCGGCGGCGGCATCCGCGATCTCGACACGATCGAGCGCTGCCTCGACGACGGCATCAGCTACATCATCATCGGCACCGCCGCGGTGAAGAATCCCGGTTTCCTGCACGACGCCTGCGTCGCTTTCCCTGGCCACATCATCGTCGGCCTGGATGCGAAGGACGGCAAGGTCGCCGTCGACGGCTGGTCGAAGATGACCGGCCACGATGTCATCGATCTCGCCCGGAAGTTCGAGGACTATGGCGTCGAAGCGGTGATCTACACCGACATCGGCCGCGACGGCATGCTGACCGGGCCGAACATCGACGCGACCGTCAAGCTCGCCCGTGCGCTGAAGATCCCGGTCATCGCCAGCGGCGGCATTTCCAGCCTCCACGACATCGAGGCGCTGTGCGCCGTCGCCGACGAGGGCATCATGGGCGCGATCACCGGTCGCGCGATCTACGAAGGCAAACTGGATTTCCGCCAGGCGCAGCTCGAGGCGGACAAGTGCGCCGCGAAATAGAGTGCCGTTCCGCCAGCGCCGACTTTTCCATGCTCGCCAAACGCATCATCCCCTGCCTCGACGTCAATGCCGGCCGGGTCGTCAAGGGCGTCAATTTCGTCTCTCTGCGCGACGCCGGCGATCCGGTCGAGATCGCACGCCGCTATGACGAGCAAGGCGCGGACGAAATCACCTTTCTCGACATCACGGCGAGCTCCGATCAGCGCGACATCATCCTGCACATTGTCGAAGCCTGCGCGGAGCAGGTATTCATCCCGCTCACCGTCGGTGGCGGCGTGCGCAAGGTCGAGGACGTGCGACGGCTCCTCAATGCTGGCGCCGACAAGGTGAGCATCAACACCGCGGCGGTGCAGAATCCGCAACTGGTCGCCGATGCCGCCGCGAAGGTCGGCAGCCAGTGCATCGTCGTCGCGATCGACGCCAAGCAGACGGGGCCGGCCAAGTGGGAGGTGTTCACCCACGGCGGGCGCAACAACACGCATCTGGACGCGATCGAATGGGCGCGGCGGGTCGCGGACCTGGGTGCGGGCGAGATCCTGCTCACCAGCATGGACCGCGACGGCACGAAGAATGGCTTCGATCTGGCGCTCACGCGCGCGGTGGCCGATGCGGTGTCGATCCCGATCATCGCCAGCGGCGGTGTCGGCAACCTGCAACATCTCGCCGACGGTGTCACCGAGGGCCGCGCCGATGCCGTACTGGCGGCCAGCATCTTCCATTACGGCGAATACACCGTGCGGCAGGCCAAGGAATACATGCGCGCGCGCGGCATAGAAGTGCGGTTGTAGGCCGATTGAAAAGCGCGGCCTCAGGCCGAGATAGAAGAAACGCGGCCTCAGGCCGCTTAGCGAGGGAAGTCGATGACTTGCAAGTGGTTGAACGAGATCAAGTGGGACGATCAGGGCCTCGTGCCGGTGATTGCCCAGGATGCACAAAGCGGCGAGGTGCTGATGTTCGCCTGGATGAACCGCGAGGCGCTGGAAAAGACCGCCAGCCTCGGCCAGGCCGTGTATTGGTCGCGCTCGCGCCGCAAGCTCTGGCACAAGGGCGAGGAATCGGGCCATTTCCAGAAAGTCGTCGAAATCCGCACCGACTGCGACAACGACGTGGTGCTGCTCAAGGTCGAGCAAGTCGGTGGCATTGCCTGTCACACCGGACGCAAGAGCTGCTTTTTCCAACGCCTGGAAGAGGGCTGCTGGAGCCCGGTCGACCCGGTGCTCAAGGACCCCAAGGAGATTTACAAGTGATCGATCTCGAAGTCATCCACCGCGTGCAGCAAACCCTGGAGGCGCGCAAGGGCGCGGCGCCGGACACCTCCTATGTCGCCAGCCTGTATGCCAAGGGCACCGACGCGATCTGCAAGAAAGTCGCCGAAGAAGCCGCCGAAACCATCATGGCGGCCAAGGACGGCGATCATCTGCATCTGGTGCGCGAGACCTGCGATCTGTGGTTCCACAGCCTGGTGCTGCTCGCGCATTTCGGTCTCGGCGTCGACGATGTGATGGGCGAATTCCGCCGCCGCGAGGGGATTTCCGGCATCGATGAAAAGCGCAGCCGCGAGGCGGCGCTTGCGGCGCAGGCCAAGCCCACGCCGCAGGGTTGAGGGGTCGTCGCACCGACCACAGCCAAGAGAAAGGAGCTATCTGTGAGCGATTGCATTTTCTGCAAGATCGTGCGGGGCGAGATCCCCTGCAGGAAAGTCTATGAGGACGAGGACCTCCTCGCCTTCCACGACATCCATCCGCAGGCGCCGGTGCACTTCATGGTGATCCCGAAACAGCACATCGATTCGCTGGCGAGCGTCGATGCCACGCAGGCGCCGCTGATGGGCAAACTGTTCGCCAAACTCGGCGAGCTGGCGCTAAGCCAGGGGCTGACGGAGGGGTTTCGCACCATCGTGAACACCGGCAGGATCGGTCGGCAGGAGGTGTATCATCTTCACGTCCATGTCCTCGGCGGGCCGGAGCCACTCGGCCCGATGCTGCCGCGCAGCTGATCCGACACCACGGCGCCGGCCGTGCCCGGCAAGGAGACGGGCAGGCAGTGGCGCGGCGAATCGCATACATTTTCGGAGGGAACGCATATGGGAACCTGGAGCATCTGGCATTGGCTGATCGTGCTGGTCATCGTGATGCTGATTTTCGGCACCAAGAAACTGCGCAACATCGGCCAGGACCTGGGGGGGGCGGTCAAGGGCTTCAAGGAAGGCATGAAGGAGGGCACGCAAGGGGCGGCGCCCGCCAAGCCGATCGAGGATCAGGCCGGCGCCACGATCGAGGGCGAGGCGCGCAAGGAGCAGAGCAAATCCTGAGCCTCCCGGTGCCGTGCCGTCAGCGCCGACTTTTCTGAGCCGTTGCCGTGTTCGATATCGCCTTCTCGGAACTGATGGTGATCGCCCTGGTCGGGCTGATCGTCATCGGGCCGGAACGCCTGCCGCGCGTGGCGCGCACCATCGGCCATCTGCTCGGCCGCCTGCAGCGCTATGTCAGCGACGTCAAGAGCGACATCAGCCGCGAAATGCAGCTCGAAGACCTGAAGCGTCTGCAAGCCCAGGTGGCAGAGCAGGCCCGCGCGCTCGAACGCCAGGTCAATGAGCAGCTGAAGACGGTCGAGAGCGAGCTCAACCAGTCCATCCTCGATTCCGCCGCGAAAAACAATGCCGTGGACGAATCGGTCGAAGCGGCGAAACCCTTCACCCCGCCTTTGCCTGCCGAGTCTTCCCCGCCTGCGGCCGAGGCCGAACCGCCCGCGCCGACCGGGACGCCGAAACCTCCGCCCGTCGCCTGATGGAAGACAATCAGGAAACCTTCCTTTCCCACCTGGTGGAACTGCGCGACCGGCTGATCCGCGCGCTGGTCGCGGTGATCCTCGTCTTCCTCGCGCTCGTCAACTGGGCGCGCGACATCTATTCGCTGCTGGCCGCGCCGATGCTGGCGGCCTTGCCGGAAGGCGGTCACATGATCGCCACCGATGTCGCCGGCGCGTTCTTCGTGCCGATGAAGGTGACGCTGATGGTGGCCTTCCTGATCGCCTTGCCCTACGTGCTCTATCAGGCCTGGGCCTTCGTCGCGCCAGGCCTCTATCAGCACGAGAAGAAGCTCGCGCTGCCGCTGTTGCTGGCCAGCGTCGTGCTGTTCTTCGTCGGCATGAGCTTCGCCTATTTCATCGTCTTCCCGACCGTGTTCACCTTCATCAACAAGTTCGCGCCGGAAGGTGTTGCGGTGATGACGGACATCGACAAGTATCTGTCGTTCGTGCTGACGACCTTTCTCGCCTTCGGTGTCACCTTCGAGGTGCCGGTAGTGGTCATCGTGCTGGTGCGCGTCGGCCTGGTGAGCATCGAGAAGCTGAAGGAGATCCGCCCTTACGTGATCGTCGGCTGCTTCGTCGTCGGCGCGATCTTCACGCCGCCCGATGTGCTTTCGCAGTTCATGCTCGCGGTGCCGATGTGGCTGCTCTACGAACTCGGCATCGTCTTCGCGCGCTTCATCGGCACTCCGGAGGCTGACGAGCCCCGGACGGACGCGCTCGCCTATCGTCCGCTCAGCGACGCGGAGATGAATGCCGAGCTCGACCGCGCCGAAGCCGAATCGAAAACCAACCGCGAAAGGCATTGAGGGCGCGAGCGGGCCGAGGGGGCAAGGCGCACGGAGCGCAGGAACCGAGGCATAACAAGAAGTTAGGTGAGGTTCCGAGCACCGCGCAACGCGAGCCTAGGGACGCGCAGCAGAAATTTTCACAAGCTCTCACTGCCGCGGCGGGCGAGGACGTTTGCCGATCGTGATCTCGACGTCGATCGGCTTGCCCTCGCGCAGCAGGCCGAATCTCGCTTTCTCACCGGGCGGCAGCGCGGCGATCAGTTCCAGCATCACCTGGGCATCCTTGACCGGCTTGCCGGCGACCGAGACGAGGATGTCGCCGGGGCGCACGCCCGCCTTGTCGGCCGGACCATTGCGCATCACGCCGGCGATCAGCGCGCCTTCCTCGCTCTTCACGCCGAAGGATTCGGCCAGCTCGGCCGTCATGTCCTGCACCTCGACGCCGATCCAGCCGCGCGTCACCGTGCCGGTCTTGATGATCTGTTCCATGACGTTCTTCGCCAGCGAGACGGGGATCGCGAAACCGATGCCCATCGAACCGCCGCTTTGCGAATAGATCGCGGTATTGATGCCGACCAGGTTGCCGTTGCTGTCGACCAGCGCACCGCCCGAGTTGCCGGGGTTGATCGCCGCGTCGGTCTGGATGAAATCTTCGAAGGTGTTGATGCCCAGATGCGTGCGGCCGAGCGCCGAGACGATGCCGTGGGTCACGGTCTGGCCGACGCCGAACGGATTGCCGATCGCCAGCACCACGTCGCCGACACGCAGCGTATTGGGGGGCGCGAAGATGATCGGCGTCAGCGGCTTGTCGGTGGTGATCTTCAGCACCGCGAGATCCGATTCCGGGTCGGCGCCGACCAGCCGCGCCTCGAACTTGCGCCCATCCGCGAGGGCGACCTCGATCGCATCGGCCGATTCGACGACATGGTTGTTGGTCAGCACCAGACCGTCCGCGGACACCACCACGCCGCTGCCCAGCCCCGACTGGCGCTGCGGCTCGCCGCCGAAGCGATCGCCGAAGAAGCGGCGGAACAGCGGATCGTCGATGAACGGCGGCTGGCGGATCTCCTGGCTGGTGAAGATATGCACCACTGCCGGCAGCGCGGCGCGCGCGGCTTCGGCATAGCTGACGACCGCATGCGTCTCGCCTTCCGCCGCCTGCTGGATCGCGACTACCTGCGGCCGGCCGATGACGGTGACGGGACGCCAGGCGAGCCATTCCGGCTTCAAGGTTTGCACGACGAACAACGCCGCGACGCTGACCGTCACGGTTTGGGCGAAAATGAGCCACAATCGCTTGAGGAACATGGAGGAAGGGAAAGTGCGGCGCGAGGAGTTGACGACTTATCTGAATGGCATGCTCATGCCCGAGCGTTTCCACGATTATTGCCCAAACGGCCTGCAAGTGGAAGGACGCGACGAGATCCACCGCATCGTCTGCGGCGTCACCGCCAACCGGGCGCTGATCGAGGCGGCGATCGAACGGGGCGCCGATTGCCTGCTCGTGCATCACGGCTGGTTCTGGAAGGGGGAGGACGGCCGCGTCACCGGCTTTCGCAAGCAGCGCCTGCAGCGCCTGCTCGCTCACGACATCAATCTGATCGCCTATCACCTGCCGCTCGACGCGCATCCCGTCGTCGGCAACAACGCGCAGCTCGCAGCGCGTTTCGGCTGGACGATCGACGGGCATTTCGGCGAACATGACTTGGGCTGCCGTGCCGTGCTGCCAGCGCCGATTTTCGCCGGCGACATCGCCGCGCAGGCGGCGCGGTTGCTGGAACGTCCGCCGCTGCTGATCGGCGATCCGGGGCAGGCCGTGCGCACCGTCGCCTGGTGCAGCGGCGGCGCGCAGGACTGGTTCGAGGCCGCCATCGCGGCCGGCGCCGAGCTGTTCATGTCGGGCGAGATTTCCGAGCAGACCACCCATCTGGCGCGCGAGAGCGGCGTCGCCTATCTGGCCGCCGGCCATCACGCAACCGAACGCTACGGGGTGAAGGCGCTGGGCGAGCATCTGGCCGAGCGCTTCGGTCTCGACTGCGAGTTCGTCGAGATCGACAACCCGGTTTAGCCCGAATAGGTTGCCCGCATCAGGCTGATGAGCAGCAGCAGCTCCTCGGCGACCGGCTGCGGAAAGCCGGAGCGCGCGCCGCCGCGGTTGTCGGCGAGCAGGTTTTCCATATAGACGAGACAGTCGGCGGTGCCCCACAGCTCGGTGAGCCGTTTCGCGATGTGCGGGAAGTTCTCGATCGTCTGCGGTGCGCCCGGCTGCGGATGCCAATCCTCGGGACGGACGTTGAAGTGAAGGCGCAGCTCCTCGGCCGAGCGTTCGAATTCCGCCTGCTGGCCGTTCCGGCGATAGATCTCGAGCAGCTTGAGCCAGTGACGCAGCGCCTGCTTCGGCTGGTTGCGGATCTGCTCGGTCAGTGTCTGCACCGCGCCGTGGCCCAGCCCCATCGAAAGCATGATCTCGGCGAGCTCGATGGACTGATCGCTTTCCGCGCCAAGCGGCGCCTCGATCGAAGAAGGCGCGGGTTCGATCGGCGTCGGAGCCGGCTGCATCGGGGGCGGAGCAGGGGGTGGCGCCGGTGTGATTTCTTTCGCCGCAGCGGGTGGCGCTGGCGCGGCAGGCGGGGCTGCTGGCGGGGCCGGCGCGGCGGCGGGCAAGGGCGTCGGCTGCCTTCTCGCGCCCAGCTTCCTGCCCATCCAGAAGGCCAGCAGTGCGAGCAGGGCGGCGCCGGAAAGCGTCGGCATCCAGCCGCCCAAGGGGCCGGGCACTTCCACTTCCTGGATCACGGTCTTCTCGACCACGACTGGCGGCGGCGGAGGCGCCGGCTTCGCCGCCACGCCGAAATCGGGCAATTGCCGGACCATGCGTTCGATGTCCGCGACGAGCTGATCGATGTGCTTCAAGCTCAAGAGGATGCCCTGGACGACCTGCGTGTCTTCCTTGATCCAGCGCTGGAAAGCCTCATCGGAAATGGTGCGCACGGCGCCCGCCGGCGCGGAGGGCGTGGCGGGCGGTTGGGCGTGGGCCCACCACGGCCAGGCGAGGAAAACGCCGGTGAGAATCTTCGTTCGCAGGGAGGGCACGGGTCGGCTCAAGATCGCATGTCGCTCGCAATGAGGCGGATGACGCGATTGTGCCGGCGCAGCGAGCCGGCGAAAGCAGGATTACGGGGGCATTGCGCCGTCAAACGGCGGTTTTGGTGCGCCGCCTATGCGCCCTCTCGTTCGGCCAGCCGGCGCAGCACGAGCGGGAAGGCGCCGGTGAGCACGCAGGCGATCGCCGAGACGATCAGTCCCCAGCCGGCCATCTCGTCGGCGAGCAGCGGATGGACATCCTTGAGCAGGCCGGCGAAGACGGCGATGCCGGCCACCGCGCACAGGACGCCGAGCGCCAGGAAGAAGAGGGTGGTCCACGGCCAGTGATGCGGTTTCATGACTTGCGCAAATCGATGACGCGTTTCGCCTTGCCTTCGGAGCGGGCGACGTCGCCCACCGCCATGACCTCGACTTTGGTGTTGATGCCGATCAGCGCCTTGATGCGATGACGCAGTTCGTTTGCCGCGGTCTCGCGCAAGCGCCCGTCGCCGGCGAGCTCCGCTTTCATCTCGACGCGCACGGTGAGCTCGTCGAGATGTCCCTGGCGCGACACCACGAGCTGATAGTGGGGCGAGAGCGCAGCCTGCTTGAGGATCAGCTCCTCGATCTGCGAAGGAAAGAGATTCACGCCGCGGATGATCAGCATGTCGTCCGAGCGCCCGGTGATCTTGCCGATGCGCCGGAAGCTCCGCGCCGTCGGCGGCAACAGCCGGGTGAGATCCCGCGTGCGGTAACGCACCACCGGCAGCGCCTCCTTGGAGAGCGACGAAAACACCAGCTCGCCGGGTGCGCCGTCCGGCAGCACTTCCCCAGTCGCTGGATCGATGATTTCCGGATAGAAGTGGTCTTCCCAGATCGTCGGCCCGTCGCGGCTTTCGATGCACTCGACCGCGACGCCCGGGCCGATCAGTTCAGAGAGCCCGTAGAGGTCCATGGCGACGATGCCGAGGCGCTCTTCCAGCTCCCGGCGCATCTCCTCGCCCCAGGGCTCGGCGCCGAAGATGCCGCGCTGCAGGGTCGAGGCGCGGGGATCGAGGCCCTGGCGTTCGAACTCGTCGACGATGTTGAGCACATAGGAGGGCGTGCCGACGATCATCGTCGCGCCGAAATCGCGGATGAGCTGCACCTGCCGCTCGGTCTGGCCGCCGGAGATCGGCACCACGGTGCAGCCGAGCCTTTCCGCGCCGTAATGCACCCCGAGCCCCCCGGTGAAGAGACCATAGCCGTGGGTGATGTGGATGATGTCGCGCTTCGTGCCGCCTGCGGCGGCGATCGAGCGCGCCATGATGCCGGCCCAGGTGTCGATGTCGTTCTGCGTGTAGGCGACGACCGTCGGCTTGCCGGTGGTGCCGGAGGAGGCATGCAGGCGCACGATGTTTTCCAGCGGCTCGGCGAACATGCCGTAAGGATAGTTCTGGCGCAGGTCCTCCTTCGTGGTGAAGGGGAACTTCGCCAGATCGTCGAGCGTTTTCAGGTCGTCCGGATGCACGCCGGCCGCATCGAACTTGGCGCGGTAGTGCGGCACACGCTCATAGACGCGCCGGACGGTGGCTTGCAGGCGGGCGAGCTGCAGCGCGGCGATCTCGTCGCGGCTGGCGCGGGTGATGTCTGACATTTACTTGGGTCTGGTATCGATGACGCGTTTGGCCTTGCCGATCGAGCGTTCGATCGCGCCGACGGCCTTGATCTCGACCTTGGTCGAGATGCCGACGTAGGACTTGATGTGATGCTGCAGGTCGTGGGCGATGAATTCCTTCTCGGGCGCGGTCAGCGTGGCGAACTCCGGCTTGATCTCGACATTCACGGTCATCGCGTCGAGGTGGCCTTCGCGGCTCACTTCGAGCTGGTAATGCGGCGAGAGCTTCGGCTGCTTCAGGATCAGCTCCTCGATCTGGCTGGGGAAGACATTCACGCCACGGATGATCAGCATGTCGTCCGAACGGCCGGTGATCTTGGCGATGCGCCGGAAGCTACGCGCCGTCGGTGGCAAGAGGCGCGTCAGGTCGCGCGTGCGGTAGCGGATGATCGGCAGCGCCTCCTTGGTCAGCGAGGTGAACACCAGCTCGCCGAGTTCGCCGTCGGGCAGGACCTCACCGGTGTTCGGGTCGATGATCTCGGGGTAGAAATGGTCTTCCCAGATCACCGGGCCGTCTTTCGCCTCGATGCACTCCTGGGCGACACCGGGGCCCATGACTTCCGAAAGCCCGTAGATGTCGATCGCGTCGATCGCGAAGCGGCGTTCGATCTCCTCGCGCATCTGCTGCGTCCACGGCTCGGCGCCGTGGATGCCGATCTTCAGCGCGCAGTCGGCAGGATTCAGGCCCTGGCGGTCGAATTCGTCGGCGAGCGCCAGCATGTAGGAGGGCGTCACCATGATGATCTTCGGTTTGAAATCCTGGATCAGCTGCACCTGGCGTTCGGTCTGGCCGCCGCCAAACGGGATGACCGTGCAGCCCAGCCGCTCGGCGCCATAGTGCGCGCCCAGGCCGCCGGTGAACAGGCCGTAGCCGTAGGAGACATGCACCTTGTCGCCGGGCCGCCCGCCCGCGGCGTAGATCGAGCGCGCCATCAGGTGCGCCCAGGTGTCGATGTCCTTCTGCGTGTAGCCGACGACGGTCGGCTTGCCGGTGGTGCCCGACGAGGCATGGATGCGCACGACCTTGCTTTCCGGCACCGCGAACATGCCGAACGGATAGGTGTCGCGCAGGTCCTGCTTGGTGGTGAAGGGAAATTTCGCCAGATCGGCGAGCTCGCGGAAATCGTCGGGATGCACGCCCGCCGCATCGAACTTCGCGCGGATGTGGGCGATGTTGTCGTAGGCATGCCTGAGGCTCCAGCGCAGACGCTCGGTCTGCAAGGCGACGATCTCGTCGCGGCTCGCGGTTTCGATGGCGTCGAACGCCCGATCCGGTTTCATCTTCTTCTCCCTGAGTGCTCGCCGGCCCTGGTGGGCCGGACCGGAAACTTTATCATGGGAGCCGGGCGCTAGGGCCTGTTCTCCATCATTCGGCCGTCGCATGAATGAGAACAGGCCCTAGAATCCTCCGCTTGCAAACGAGGCATTACCCGCTTTCATCAATAAGAAAAATCGAAACGCGCATAAATGCTATTATTTGCGCTCTGCAGCATGTGCGAAGTTCAGTCAATCTCCAAGGATGATTTTTCATGAAGATCCACGAGTATCAGGGCAAGGAAATCCTGAGGAAGTTCGGCGTGGCGACCCCGCGCGGCATCCCCTGTTTTTCCGTCGATGAGGCCGTCAAGGCCGCCGAGCAGCTAGGCGGCAAGCTCTGGGTGGTGAAGGCCCAGATCCACGCCGGCGGCCGCGGCAAGGGTGGCGGCGTGAAGCTCGCCAAATCGCTCGACGAAGTCCGCAGCCATGCATCCAGCATCCTCGGCATGCTTCTTGTCACCCACCAGACCGGGCCCGAGGGCCGCATCGTCAAGCGCCTCTTGGTCGAGGAAGGCTCGGACATCCGGAAGGAATACTACGTCGCAGTCTTGACCGACCGGGCGACGCAGAAGGTCGCGATGATGGCATCCTCCGAGGGCGGCATGGACATCGAGGAAGTGGCGGCCAGAACACCCGAGAAGATCATCAAGATATTCATCGATCCGCTCGATGGCATCTCCGACGCCCAGGCTCAGGCGCTCGCGCGCGGCATCGGCGTGCCCGAAAGCTCGCTCTCCCAGGCCGTCGCCACCTTCAAGAATCTCTATACCTGCTACATGGAGACCGACGCCTCCCTGGCCGAGATCAACCCGCTGATCCTGGAGGGCGACGGCAGCATCAAGGCGCTCGACGCGAAGTTCAACTTCGACGACAACGCGCTCTACCGGCATCCCGAGATCGTCGCCTACCGCGACCTCGACGAAGAGGACCCGGACGAGATCGAAGCCTCGAAATACGACCTCGCCTACATCAGCCTCGACGGCAACATCGGCTGCCTCGTCAATGGCGCGGGGCTGGCGATGGCGACGATGGACACCATCAAGCTCTTCGGGGCGGAGCCTGCCAACTTCCTCGACGTCGGCGGCGGCGCCAGCGTCGAGAAGGTCACCGCAGCGTTCAAGATCATGCTCAAGAACCCGAAGGTCAAGGGCATCCTCGTCAATATCTTCGGCGGCATCATGCGTTGCGACACGATCGCCACCGGCATCGTCACGGCGGCGAAGGAAGTGCATCTGACCGTGCCGCTGGTGGTGCGCATGAAGGGCACCAACGAGGAAATCGGCAAACGGATCCTCGCCGAGTCCGGTCTGCCGATCATCGCCGCCGACACGATGGCGGATGCCGCGACCAAGATCGTCGCCGCGGTCAAGTAAGGGAAGAACTAATGGCCCCCCACGCTCACTTCGTTTGCTGCCCCCCACAGGGGGGCGATGCCTCCTTCGGGGCGGCCCTTCAGGAGTCATAGCATGTCCATCCTCATCGACAAAAACACCAAGGTCATCACCCAGGGCATCACCGGCAAGACCGGCCAGTTCCATACCGAAAAGTGCATCGAATACGCCAATGGCAGAAATTGCTTCGTCGCCGGCGTGAATCCGAAGAAGGCCGGCGAGAAAATCTTCGACGTGCCGATCTATGCTTCGGTCAAGGAAGCGAAAGAGGCTACCGGCGCGACCGTGTCCGTGATCTACGTGCCGCCCGCCGGCGCGGCCGACGCGATCTGGGAGGCCTGCGAGGCCGATCTCGATCTGGTGATCTGCATCACCGAGGGCATCCCGGTGCGCGACATGCTGATCGTCCGCAACAAGATGAAGCGCAAAGTCGCGCAGGGCGGCAAGGAGACGCTGCTCCTCGGCCCCAACTGCCCGGGGCTGATCACGCCGGACGAGATCAAGATCGGCATCATGCCCGGCCACATCCACAAAAAGGGGCGCGTCGGCGTCGTCTCGCGCTCCGGCACGCTCACCTATGAGGCGGTCGCGCAGCTCACCGAGCTGGGGCTGGGCCAGTCCTCGGCGGTCGGCATCGGCGGCGACCCGATCAACGGTCTCAAGCACATCGACGTGATGAAGATGTTCAACGACGATCCCGAGACCGACGCGGTGATCATGATCGGCGAGATCGGCGGCCCGGACGAAGCCGATGCGGCGCGCTGGTGCAAGGAGCACATGAAGAAGCCGATCGTCGGCTTCATCGCCGGCGTCACCGCGCCGCCGGGTAAGCGCATGGGCCATGCCGGGGCGCTCATCTCGGGCGGCGCCGACACGGCCGAGGCCAAGCTCGCGATCATGGAAGAGTGCGGCTTCAAGATCACGCGCGATCCGTCGGTGATGGGCAAACTGCTCAAATCCCTGCTGTAAAAGTCGGCGCTGGCCGGGCGGCACGATGACGATCTATCTCACCGAAGCCGATGTCCGCCGGCTGCTGACGATGGAGCTGGCGCTGGAGGCGGTCGAGGCCGCCCACCGGGCGCACGCGCTCGGCCGCGCCATCGACATCCCGCGCCAACGCACGCGCGTGCCGACCGCCTCGCTGCACATTCTGCAAGGCGCGCTGCTCGACGAAAACGTGATCGGCTACAAGGCCTATACCGCGAGCAAGGCGGGCGCGCGCTTTCTCGTCCATCTGTTCGACGCCGCCGACGGCCGGCCGCTGGCGGTGATCGAGGCCGACTTCCTCGGCATGATGCGCACCGGCGCGGCCGGCGGCATCGCGGCGAAAGTCCTCTCGCGGCCGGATGCCTCGGTGGTCGGCATGATCGGCGCCGGCTGGCAGGCGCAAGGCCAGCTCGAAGCGCTGTGCAAGGTCAGGCTGATCCGGCAGGTGAAACTCTTCTCCCGCCATGCCGAGAGGTGCCGTCTCGCCAGCGCCGACTTTTCAAGCCGCTTCGGCGTCGAGGTCGTGCCCGTGGCGAGCGCCGAAGCGGCGGTACAGGGCAGCGACATCGTCGTCACCATCACCACCTCGGCCACGCCGGTCGTGCAGGGCGACTGGCTCGCGCCCGGCACGCATATCAACGCCGCCGGCTCGAACGCGCTGATCCGCCGCGAACTCGACGAGAAGGTCGTCGGCCGCGCCAGCCTGATCTGTGTCGACAGCCGGGAAACGGCCTTGCGCGAGGCCGGCGACCTTCTGCCGGCGCTGGAAAAGGGACGGCTGCATGCGGGGCAGCTCGTCGAGCTGGGCGAGATCGTCACCGGCATCCGCCCCGGACGGGTCGATGCGCAGGCGATCACCCTGTTCGAATCGCAAGGCATGGCGATCCAGGATCTCGCGCTGGCCAGGCGGCTCATGACCCTCGCCCAGGCGCGGGGCATCGGCATGCCATTGCCCTATTGACGGCGCGCCCGGCGCAAAAAAAAGCCATTGACGGAATCGAGAAATGGCTGCAAGAATGTGGGCCATCCTATTGTTTGGTCATACGAATGCAGCCGAATTTCTCTCATGCCATCGAAATGGCCGCCTTGAGCGATCCCGGCCGGCAGCGGCACGACAACGAAGACGCCGTCTTCGCCGATGCACGCCTGGGCTTGGCCGTGGTCGCCGATGGCATGGGCGGGCACAATGCCGGCGAAGTGGCCAGCAACATGGCGATCACCGCCATCGGCAGCGAGCTGGCGCATGCCTATGACACGATCCCGCCCCATCGGCTGACCCCGCAAGGCGTGCCACGCGCCCATGAAGCGCTCATCGACGTCATCCGGCGGACGAATGCGGCGATCCATCTCGCGGCCCGGCAGAACCGGCGCTACGCCGGCATGGGTGCGACCCTGGTCGCCGTGCAGTTCTTCGACGACCGGCTCGTCGTCGCTCACGTCGGCGATTCCCGTCTTTACCGGCTGCGCGCCGGCGAGCTCGTCTGTCTGACGCGTGACCACTCCCTCTTGCAGGAACAGCTTGACAAGGGCATGATTTCGCCTGAACAGGCCCGGCACGCGCCTTACCGCAATCTCGTGACGCGCGCGCTCGGCGTGGAAGCGCAAGTAGCGGTCGAGCTGGCCGAGCATGCCGTCCAGCCCGGCGACGTGTATCTGCTTTGCTCCGATGGCCTGCACGACATGGTCGACGATGGGGAAATCGCGGCGACGCTGAACGAATTTTCAGCAAATTTGCAACTTTGCACCGCGCAACTGGTACAAATCGCGAATCAGCATGGCGGACGGGACAATGTCTCGGTTATCCTTGCGAAAATCAAACGCGCTTTCCCGGCGAGTGTCTGAAGAATGGCGGGAAAGCGGCGACGGTAAGTCACTGCCCATGATCGATGTCCGGAAGGAAGCTCAAGATGGCTAAGCTCATACTCAGCATGGACAACCTGGTGCTCAAGGAAATTCCTCTCGACAAGGAGCGGATCACCATCGGACGCAAGCCAAGCAACGACATCCAGATCGACAATCTGGCGATCTCCGGCAATCATGCCGTGATCGTGACCATCCTCAACGATGCCTTCCTCGAGGATCTCAACAGCACCAACGGCACGTTCGTCAATGGCCGGCAGATCCACAAGCATTTCCTGCAGGACAACGACGTGATCGAGCTCGGCAAGTACCGGCTCAAGTATGTCAAGGAAGCAGGCGTCCAAGCCGCCCAGGACGATTTCGAGAAGACCATGGTGCTGCGGCCCGAGATGCTGCGCAGGGGCGCTGAGCTGGCGGCCGTGCAGCGGCCGCCGGCCGAGCCGCCGCGTCCGCCCGTGGCGCCGGCAGCGGCTGCGCCGTCCGCCGCGATGCACGACCAGCCCGCCGCGGCGCCAAACGCCGCCGCGCCGGCTGCGGCCGCGCCGCTGCCCCTCGGGGCGATCCAGGTGCTCACCGGCAGCAACGCCGGCAAGACGCTCGACCTGGTGAAATCGCTGACCACCCTCGGCAAGCCGGGCGTACAGGTGGCGGTGATCGCGCGCCGACCGCACGGCTATTTCCTCACCCATGTCGAAGGCCAGCGTTACCCGCAGGTCAATGGCACGCCGATCAGCATCCAGGCGCATCCGCTCAAAGACCACGACATCATCGAGCTGGCCGGCGTGAAGATGGAGTTCTTCCTCAAGGATTGAAGACGGCTCGACTGACTGAACCGTGAGCGCGATCCTCAGTCCGCTGACCGTCAATCCGGGCAGCGAAGCCCTCAGCCCGAGCGAGCTGGGCAGCCGGCTGGCGTTCTTCAAGAACCTGCAGGCCGTCACCAACAAGATCCATGCGACCTCGAACATCGAGGAGATCATGCTCGAGCTCTCGCAGGACATCTGCGCGCTGTTCAACGCCGACCGGCTGACGATCTACACCGTCAGCGACGATCGCAATTCGATCGTCTCGAAGGTGAAGACCGGCCTCAACTCGTTCCGCGACCTGCGGCTGCCGATCTCCGATCAGAGCATCGCCGGTTACGTCGCGCTGCAACGGCAGGTGGTCAACATCCGCGACGTCTATGACGAGGAAGAGCTCAAGGCGATCAATCCCCACCTGCGCTTCCTGAAGGAGGTCGACCGCCGCACCGGCTACCGCACGCGGCAGATGCTGGTCGGCGCGATCGTCGATACCCATACCGACGAACTGCTCGGCGTCGTGCAGATCATCAACCACAAGGCCGGCACGCCGTTCGCCGGATATCAGGTCGAAGGTATCCGTGGATTGTGCGAGACGCTGGCGATCGCCTTCACCCAGCGCAGCCGTCCCGAGCATGTCGTCAAGACCAAATACGATCATCTCGTCCTCGATGCCGTGATCACCGCCGAGGAGCTCGATCTCGCCAGCAAATCGGCGCGCCACAAGAATATCGACGTCGAGGAAGCCCTGATCACCGAATTCCAGGTCAAGCTGCCGGCGATCGGCGCTGCACTGGCGAAGTTCTTCGGCGTGCCCTACGAGCCGTTCCGGCCGGACCGCCTCAAACCGGCGGACCTGATGAAGAACCTGCGCCGCGAATACGTCGAGCAGAACCAGTGGCTGCCGATCGAGGACGGCAAGGAAGGCATCGTCATCCTGACGCTCGATCCCGAGCAGCTCAGGAGCTCGCGCATCGTCAACAACATCTTCCCGCGCAACAAGATCGCCTATCGCGTCACGACCCACCGGGAGTTCCGGCAGACCGTCGATCAGTTCTTCGGCGGCGGTTTCACCGACGACAGCAATGTCGGCGATCTGCTCTCCTCGATGGACGAGAACGAAGGCGAGATCGAGACCGGTGATGAAGTCTCCGCCGCCGCCGACAACGAGCTCGTCAAACTGGTCAACAAGATCATCATCGACGCCTACCAGCAGGGCGCCTCGGACATCCACATCGAGCCGGGCATCGGCAAGGAGCGGGTGACGATCCGCTTCCGCCGTGACGGCTCGCTGCAGAAATACATCGAGATTCCGCACAGCTACCGCAGCGCGATCGTCGCGCGCATCAAGATCATGTGCGATCTCGACATCTCGGAAAAGCGGCGCCCGCAGGACGGCAAGATCAAGTTCAAGAAATTCGGTCCGCTCGACATCGAGCTGCGCGTCGCCACGCTGCCGACCGCAGGCGGCGTCGAGGACGTCGTGATGCGCATCCTCGCCGGCGGCGAGCCCATTCCTCTGGAGAAGCTCGGCCTCTTGCCGCACGTCGAGGAAAAGCTCAAGAGCGTCGTGGCCAAGCCTTATGGCCTGTTCTTCGTTTGCGGCCCGACCGGCTCCGGCAAGACCACCACGCTGCACTCGGTGTTGAAAATGCTCAACACCCCGGATACCAAGATCTGGACGGCCGAGGATCCGGTGGAAATCACCCAGAAGGGCCTGCGCCAGGTGCAGATCAACAAGAAGGCCGGCCTCGATTTCGCCACCGTCATGCGCGCTTTCCTGCGCGCCGACCCGGACATCATCATGGTCGGCGAAATGCGCGATGCCGAAACCACCAGCATCGGCATCGAAGCCTCGCTCACCGGCCATCTGGTGCTCGCCACGCTGCATACCAACAGCGCGCCGGAATCGATCGTGCGGCTCTTGGACATGGGCATGGACCCGTTCAACTTCGCCGACGCGTTGCTTGGCATCCTCGCGCAGCGTCTCGCCAAGCGGCTGTGCACCCAGTGCCGCCAGCCCTACGTGCCGAACGAAACGGAGATCCGGCATTTCCTCAACGAATACTGCGAAGAGCTGCAGCATACCGAGAGCTTCCGCCGCGATCCCAAAGCCGCGGCCGCGGCCATCTATCAAGGATGGCTCAAGCACTATGCCAACGAGAAGGGACAATTCACCTTCTACCATGCCAAGGAAAACGGTGACTGCGAAGCCTGTGGCGGCACCGGCTACAAGGGCCGCATCGGCCTGCATGAATTGATGGTCGGCACCGATGCCGTCAAGAAGCTGATCCAGGAGCACGCGCGCGTCGCCGACCTGCTCAGGCAGGCGCTCGACGACGGCATGCGCACCCTCAAGCAGGATGGCATGGAAAAGGTGCTGATGGGCATCACGGACATGAAGCAGGTGCGCTCCGTCTGCATCAAGTGACCTCCGCCCACGACGATCTTTTCGCCCGGCTCGATCGGCTCAACGAGATCGGCGCGGCGCTCTCCAGCGAGCGCGACATCAGTCGGCTGATCGAGCAGATCCTCGTCGCCGCCAAGACCATCACCCATGCCGATGCCGGCACGCTCTACCGCGTCACCGAAGACGGCCGCGCCCTGCATTTCGAGATCGTCTGCAACGACACGCTGGGGATTGCTCCGGGCGCGGCCGCCGGCTTTCCCGACCTGCCGCTGACGACGCCGGAAGGCGCGCCCAACAGGACGCTGGTCGCCGTCTGCGCGGCGCTCGAAGGCCGCACCATCAACATCGCCGATGCCTATGCACCGGGTGACTTCGATTTTTCCGGCACGCATGAATTCGATGCCCGCACCGGCTATCGCTCGCGCTCCATCCTCACCGTGCCGATGAAGAATCATGAAAGCGAGGTCATCGGCGTCTTGCAGCTCATCAATGCCAAGCATCCGGCCACCGGGGAAGTGCGAGCCTTCGGCGCCGCCGACCAGCATCTGGCCGAATCGCTCGCCTCGCAGGCGGCGATCGCGCTCACCAACCGTCAGCTCATCGACCAGCTCGAAACCCTGTTCGAATCCTTCATCAAGCTCATCAACCTGGCGATCGACGAAAAGTCGCCCTACACCGGCGGCCACTGCCAGCGCGTGCCCGAACTGACGATGATGATCGCCGAAGCGGTGAATGCCACGCGAGATGGGCCGCTGGCCGGCTTCCGGCTCAGCCCCGCCGATCTGCACGAACTCGAAATCGCCGCCTTGCTGCACGATTGCGGCAAGATCACCACCCCCGTGCACGTCGTCGACAAGGCCACCAAGCTGCAGACGATCTATGACCGCATCGGGCTGATCGACACCCGCTTCGAGGTATTGAAGCGCGACGTGCAGATCGCCACCTTGCGCCGCCTGCTCGAACTGCGCCCGCAGACCGACGCGGCCGCCGAAGCGGCCCGGTGGGCGCAGTGCCGGAACGAGCTCGACACCCTCGATGCCGAGCGCGATTTCCTGCGCCGCTGCAACATCGGCGTCGAAGCGATGAGCCCGCAAGACCAGCAGCGCGTGCGCGAGATCGGCACGCAGCGGCAGTGGCGCAATCCGGAAGGCGTCGAGACCGACTTCCTCTCCGCCGACGAAATCGACAACCTGACCATCCGCACCGGCACGCTCACCGCCGCCGAGCGCGCGATCATCAACCACCATATCGTCGCCACGATCAAGATGCTCGAAGCGCTGCCCTGGCCGAAGCATCTGAAGAACGTGCCCGAATACGCCGGCGGCCACCACGAGCGCATGGACGGACGCGGCTACCCGCGGGGCCTGACCGGGGAGCAGATGTCGATCCCCGCGCGCATGATGGCGATCGCCGACATCTTCGAAGCCCTCACCGCCAAAGACCGTCCCTACAAGCCCGGCATGAAGCTCTCGCAGGCGCTCGGCATCATGCAGAAGTTCGCCGAAAACGGCCACATCGATCCCGAGCTCTTCGAGGTCTTCATGCAACAGAAGGTCTGGCAGCGCTACGCCGAAACCTTCCTCGACCCGGCGCAGATCGATCTGGCGTAACCTTTCCTCGTCGTTGAAAGGAGCGGAGTGATGACGGCCATTCCCAAACTGCGCATATCGGTCGAAGACTACCTCGCCGGCGAGTTGAAAAGCGAAATCCGCCACGAATACATCGATGGCGAAATCCACGCCATGGCCGAGGCAAGCCGGGCGCATGGCGCGATCGTCGCGGCCATGATGTGCAGCCTCAAGCCCCATGCCCGCCGCAGCTACAGCTCCGACATGAAAGTCCGGCTGAATTTCGCCGGCAAGACGATCTTTTACTATCCGGATCTCGTGGCGAGCTGTGACCCCGGGGATCGCGATCCCTATTTCATATCCAGCCCCAGCCTGATCGTCGAAGTCCTCTCCGAAGCCACCGAGCGCATCGACCGGCGCGAAAAGCTGCTCTCCTACATCCGCCTGGAAAGCCTCATCGAATACGTGATCGTCGAACAGGCGCGCCGCGCGGTCGAAATCTACCGCCGCAGGAACGACTGGCTGCCGGACATCGTCGAGGAATGGGGCGAAGTCCGGCTCGACAGCCTCGAGTGCACCATCACCCTGGACGACATCTACGCCGACCTCGCCCTCTTGCCGTCCGCGCCATGAAACTCGGCGCTGGCGGGACGGCACGCTCGCTGCTCTTCAATTCGATGGTTGTTGCGCGAGCATGTCGGCCGTAGCTGCCAGCAGCTTGGGCAGGTCTTGCTCGATGGTGTTCCAGACGATGCGCAAGTCCACGCCGAAGTAGGCGTGTATGAGCAGGTTGCGGAAGTCTTTGATATCCCGCCAGGGGACTTGTGGATAGCATGCCTTGAGATCTTCTGGCAGTTTCCCGGCCGCTTCCCCGATGATTTCGAATTCGCGTATTACGGCCGCTTGGCGCATGCGGTCTTTGCTGAAGCGCTCGAAATCGATGTCGGCGACATAAGAAAGGATGGCCTGTCCTGAATCCTGGATATCCGACAGGTAAAGATGGCAATCGCGCTCAAGCATGAATCATGTCTTTTTGCGCGGCCTTTCTAACCGCGGGCTTCAGCGCGCTGACAATGCCGAGGTCGACGTGGCCGCCCAAGTGCTCTTCGAGATATCGGCTCAAGCCGAAAAAATTGCTCAATGTTTTTTTTTCTTCGACGAGTTCGACGACGATATCGATATCGCTGTCGGGACGCGCCGTTTGACGGGCATGACTGCCAAATAGGGCGATTTCCTCCACGCCGTAGATCCGGCGCAGTTCGTCCTTGTGGCTTTTCAGGAAGTCGAGAATCTCATCCCGGGTCATGTGAATGTCCGAGGTTTGTATATATTATACGCGCAAGCCATCACAGCAGGGCGTGGGTGTCGAGCAGCAGCCTCACTGCCCCTCCCATGCCGCCAGTTCTTCCTCCGGCAAAGGCTCGAAAAACGTTTCTTCGACCCGGCCGGCGAGTCGCCCGGGCTGGCGTCGCCCTTTCGTGGGTTCCAGCAGCACGAGGCGCGCGTAAGGCTTGCCCGCCTTGGCGACCACGATTTCCTGACCGGCGTGCGCCTGTTCGAGCAAGCGGGAAAAAATGGGTCTTGGCTTCATGCCCGTTGATCACGTTGGCCATTTGCAATCCCTCAGTGAGTCTGGTCAATGGATTAAGCCTATCATGGGCTGTAGATTCTGCCAGGCCAGCCTGTTCGTGATCAGCGGCCTGGCGGCGCTTTGCCGCAGAGACTGCACGGAGTGAGAGAAACTTGGCGCGGGGACAATGCGGGGGGTGACGCGAATTGCAGGCGAGATGCTTTGACGAAAGCGGTTTCATGGCATATGCTTGAGCATATGCAATGAATGGAGATTGATCATGTATCCAGAGCGCCATGTCAAACTGTTTCGCAATGGGCGTAACCAGGCGTTGCGCATCCCGCGCGAATTCGAGCTCGATGCCAAAGAAGCCATCCTGCGGCGTGAAGATGACCGGCTGATCATCGAACCCGTTCGCCGTGCCAGCCTGTTGGCCACGCTGGCGAGCCTGCCGGAGCTCGACGAGCCCTTCCCGGACGTGGATACCGGCCTGCCGCCCGCAGATGCTGTGGAGCTATGAAACCGCGTTATCTGCTGGATACGAACATCCTCTCCGATCTGGTGCGCCACCCGCAAGGGCGGGTGGCCGAAAAGATCGCCGCGGTGGGCGAATCTGCGGTGTGCACTTCTATCATCGTGGCGGCCGAATTGCGCTTTGGGGCTGCCAAGCGAAATGCGCCTCGCCTCACTCATCAGGTTGATGCGATATTGGCCGCAATCGAAGTGCTGCCCTTCGATGCACCGGCGGATCGGGCCTATGCCCAACTCCGCTGGACGCTCGAACAGGCCGGGCAACTCATCGGCCCCAATGACATGCTGATCGCCGCTCATGCGCTGACCACCGATTGCGTGCTGGTCAGCGCTAATGTCACCGAGTTTCGTCGGGTCGGCAGCCTCACCGTCGAAAACTGGCTCGACTGATACGGGCTACGACTTGGGATTGTGCCTCCGGCGCTGAAGACGCGAGCAGCGGAGGGGAACCCGCCGCAGGCGGGGGCGTAGCGGTCGCGCGTGTCGCCGGAAGAGTGCCGTTTGACTTGCCGCAACGCATGATCTAGGCTATCTAGCCAGATAGCCATCGAGAGTCCCTCCATGCAAAGCGTGCCGATCTACCAGCTCAAGAACGAACTTTCCCGCTTCATCGCGCTCGTCGAAAGAGGGGAGGAAATCGCCGTTACCCGTCGTGGCGAGGAAGTCGCCCGCCTGGTGCCCAGCCGGAAAGTCGAAAACGATCGTCTGGCCGAGATTCGCAGGGCCCGCGAAAAACTCTCTGCCGTGCCCGCTTTCGACGAGCGCGAACTCGTCGCCGAGGGGCGCAAGTGGTAGGGGATGCTCCTCGCGCCTGCGTGATCGACAACTCGGTCGTCGTGTCGTGGCTCTACCCGGCGCAAACCTCGGCCTACACCGAGGCTTTGCTGGAACGAATCGGCCGTAGCACCCTGCATGTGGCCTTCATCTGGCCTGCGGAATACGCCAACACCGCGGCCGCTCTGGTCAGGCGCGGTCTGTTGGACGAAGCGCAAGGCGAGGAGATGATCGCCTTGGCTGGTCGTTTGAACCTGAACGTCGATCGCATGCCGCCAGCATCTGATGCGCTCTATCGTTTGGCCCGGCAATATGCCCTGTCCGCTTACGATGCCGCCTATCTCGAACTCGCGCTGCGGCTCCGTTGCCCGCTGGCCACGCGCGATACCGCGTTGGAGCGCGCCGCTCGCGCCGAGGGCCTGTTTCTCATTTGAAACTCGGCGCTGGCGGGACGGCACGGGTGACGAAAAACGTCACATATTGCCCTGAGCCCGACTCAAGCCCGCCGAATTCCGGCCGTAAACCACAGGACATCCGGCGATCGGGCGCTGGCACGCCGGTTGCATAATCGCTGTCGGCACGATTCGGGTGCTTCAACCAAAGGAGAGGAACATGAAACGCATTCAACAAGGCTTCACCCTCATCGAACTGATGATCGTCGTCGCGATCATCGGCATCTTGGCGGCTGTCGCGCTGCCGGCGTATCAGGATTACACGATCAAGGCCCGTGTTTCCGAAATCATTCTGGCTGCGAGCCAGTGCCGCACTGCGGTGGCCGAGGTTTATCAAACGGCCTCTGCTGGTACTCAACCGGGGGCTAATGGTTGGGGTTGTGAAAGCACGGCGGCCACTACCAAATATGTTGCGAGTATTCAAACTGATCCTGACGGCGTAATTACGGTCACTGCGGCCAATTCCACGGATCTTGGCAGTTTCGCGGGTAAGACAGTTACTCTGACGCCGATGAGTGCAAGCGGTGCGGCGCTCACAGCAAGTGCGATTCCAACCCAGGTCGCCAGTTTCAAATGCGCTCCCGGTACTTCTGGTGCCCATACCAAGTACCTGCCAGGCTCCTGCAAGTAACCTGACCCGGATCGCCTGACAGAGACCGCCCGCTATTGCGGGCGGTTTCATTTTCGGCCATTGCCCATGCCTGAAAGTCTCAGCCCTCGCTTTCGTTCGATTCCGGGACTGCTTGCCGCAAGCGCGCTCGCGGTCTTTCTACTGCTTTATCTGCGACCCTATCACGGTATCCGGCACGATTCCGTGCTCTATCTTGGCCAGGCGCTGTTGCGCTGGCGGCCAGAACTCTTCGGGCAGGATTTGTTCTTCGCTTATGGCAGCCAGGCCAACTTCACCGTTTTTCCGTATCTGATCAGCCGCCTGTTCGATTTCTTCGGCCCGGCCGAGCTTTTCCTCGTGCTGACATTGCTGGGGCGACTCTCTTTTCTGGTCGCATCCTGGTTCTTCTTGCAGCGCCTGTTCGTTTCGCCTTTCCATTATTGGGGCCTGCTCGCTCTGCTGCTGCTGTCGCCGATGTATGGCGGGAATGGCGTATTTTCCTATGCTGAACCTTTTTTGACGGGCCGTACCCTCGCCGAACCGCTCGTTCTGATGGCGCTGGCGGCGTGGGTGACGGAGCGCAGAGGGCTGGCGCTGTTCATCACGCTGGTGGCGGCGAGCATTCATCCGCTGCAGGTCATTCCGGCATGGCTGGTTTTCTGGGCCGATCTCGTCCGGCATGACCGGCGCTGGCTGCATCTGTTGTGGCTGGGAGCTTTCGTCGTTTTGGCAGCGGTGCAGGGTATTTCGCCATTTGCCCACTGGCTCTCGGCCTATGATGCGCAATGGTTCGAATGGATCGAGGTGCCGAACAGCAATTGTTTCATCACCGAGTGGCGGGCCATCGACTGGTGCTATCTGGGGTTTGATTTCTTCCTGGTTGGTTTGCTGGCCGAGCGGTCGGAAAAGCGTCTGCGTTCGTTCGCATGGGCCGTTCTCGTTGCGGCGTCATGCGGGCTGGTGGCGAGTCTGATCCTCGTCGATCTGCTGCATCTCGTGCTGCCGACCGGCTTGCAACTCTGGCGCGTGCATTGGTTGCTGCATTGGCTGGCGGTAGCGAGCATCCCCTGGTTGGTCGCCGATCAGTATCGTCGTTCCGGTTACTGGCATGAGATGCGTCTGCTGCTCCTGGCAGCAATGTTCGCGGTCGGTTTTCCGGTGGGGCCGCAGCCCTTGCCGCCGTATGCCTTGCTGATCCTGATCCCACTCTTCCTTGCTTGGTCGTGGCTGTCGGGGCGTATCAGCCAAGCAGTGAAAGGCTTGCTTGCACTTGGCGTCGTGGTGATGATGCTCATCAGCTTTGGCCGGCTGGCGGTCATGGTTTGGAACCTTCACCTTCAGCTCCCCGATACGCGCGATATGTTTCGGCCCGAGGTAGTGCTGTTTTCCTTTCCATTGTTGGGTGGCGCTTTGTCGGCGGTCGGCGTACTTGCCTGGCAGCGCTGGCGGAAGTCCAGAGATGTCATGATCATGGGCGTGATGTTGGCGCTGCTATATGCAGGAGCGACGTGGGATCATCGCAACCCGTGGACCCGGCAGATCGAATCGATGCAATTCGAGCAGAACGTGTTTGGTGTGCAATTGAGGCCGGGCGCCCAGGTCTTTTGGGACGGAGAATTGCTCGCACCTTGGCTGATCTTGAATCGGCCGAGTTACATGAACAATTTGCAAAATGCCGGTTTGCTATTCAATCGCGGCACGGCGGAAGAGGCGCATCGCCGCCTGGCCTCGATGCACGTGTTCAATTTTCAGAAAGAACTATGCCAGGTGATCAACGGCTTGCAGGGGGCATTGGATGCCTGCGTACCGGACGATGAGGCGGTAGCTGAAGTCTGCGCTGGGTCGAATGGGCGATTGACATACGTTGTATTGCCCTACGCGCTCAAGACTGCGGCTTATGGAAAATGGCTCGTTGCAGGCGGCGTGCGAGGCGATCTCCCGATCACCTATCGGCTCTATCGTTGCGATGACCTGATCACCTCGACGAGAACTCCAGCATGATACTCGTCGCCAAAGAATTCATGCGCTACCTGGCGGTCTCTGCGCTCGCGCTGGCTGTCGACCTAGGGTTATTTTCTTTCCTGATGCGTGTTGCGAGCTTCCCTTGGATGCTGGCTGCGACCATCGGTTTCATTGCCGGGGTGGGGGTGGCTTATTGGCTGAGTATTCGGATCGTTTTTCGCGCACGCCGTCTGGCTCATGCGCCGGGAAAAGAATTGCTGGCTTTCGCGCTTATTGGAGTGGCCGGACTGGCGCTGACACAATTGGTGCTGTGGGTGGGTATTGAGCAGTTTCATGCCAATCCGGAATTGACCAAGCTCTTTGCGGCGGGTTTTACTTTCCTGGCCAATTTCGGTTTGCGCAAATTCGTGCTTTTCCGGCGTCGCGCCGTTGTGTGTTAGCGGATGAATAAGCCCAAGGTGATCATCATCGGCGCCGGGCCGGCAGGCTTGACGGCAGCACTCGAACTGTTGCGCGATGGCCGGATGCAGCCGATCGTGCTCGAAGCCTCGGACACAGTCGGCGGCATTTCGCGCACCGTCGTTTTCAAAGGCAATCGCATGGACATCGGCGGCCATCGCTTCTTTTCCAAGAGCGATTGGGTGATGAACTGGTGGAAGGAAATCCTGCCTATCGTCGCAAAAGCCCCGGTCGTCGACATTGCCTATCAGGGCAAGTGCCGTTCCGCCAGCGCCGACTTTTGCGCGGAAGAGACCGAGTTAGTCAACGAAGGCAGGATCATGCGGGTACGCAACCGGCTTTCGCGTATTTATTTCCTGCGCAAGTATTTCGACTACCCAATCAAGCTCAATGCCACGACCATTTCCAATCTTGGCCCGGTCAGGCTGATGCGGATCGGCGCCAGCTATTTGTGGGCCATGCTGTTTCCACGCCGTCCGGAGAAATCGCTCGAAGATTTTCTCGTCAATCGCTTTGGCGGAGAACTGTATAGGACTTTTTTCAGGGACTATACCGAGAAAGTCTGGGGTGTGCCCTGCAGCCAAATCAGCGCCGAATGGGGCGCACAACGCATCAAGGGGCTATCGATACTTGAAACGTTGCGTCATGCTTGGCGCGTTCTACGAAAAAAAAATGCTCAGGCGACTAAAACCAGCCTGATCGAGCATTTCCTCTATCCCCGTCTCGGGCCAGGTCAATTGTGGGAAGAGGTGGCGCGGAGGGTCTTGGCTGGCGGTGGCGAAATACGTTTTGGCCAGAAGGTCGTGGGGTTGCGTCACGAAAATGGCCATATCCGCTCGGTGATGACTGAGACGACTAACGGTTATTCATGCGAAATGGATGTGGATTACGTGATATCGACCATGCCGATCAAAGACCTGGTTGCGGGCATGCAGCCCGCAGCTCCTGCGGATGTCGCGTCGGTTGCCACCGCGTTACCTTACCGGGACTTCATCACAGTTGGATTGCTGCTGCGCCGAATGCGTACCAATCCCCAAGCGTGCAGCGCCAGCGCCAACAATATGCCAGCCGACAACTGGATATATATCCAGGAGCGCGATGTACGAATCGGCCGGTTGCAGGTATTCAACAACTGGAGCCCCGATCTCGTTGCCAATCCGGATCACGTCTGGCTTGGCCTGGAATATTTTTGTCAGGAAGGCGATGACCTTTGGTGCATGAGTGATTCCGAGATGCTCGATTTCGCCGCAGGCGAGCTGGAAAAGATTGGCATGATCGTCAAAACGGACGTGCTCGACGGAACAGTGATACGCGTGCCAAAAACCTATCCAGCTTATTTTGGTGCTTATGGGCAGTTTCCAAAAGTACGCGAATGGCTCGATGGTTTTGAGAATTTATTTCTCGTCGGCCGAAACGGCATGCATCGCTATAACAATCAGGATCACTCGATGCTCACCGCAAAGCTGGCCGTCGAGGCGATAGTGTCGGGCAGCAAGGATAAATCGGCCATCTGGGCGGTGAATATCGATGATGAGTATCACGAAGAGACACAGGAGCGCGCTCCCTAGCCCATTTGGTGAAAAATGAAGCGACTTGAATTCTCCGGAACCCCGCCCCGGCGGGGTTTTCGTTTTGGGTGCCGTCCCGGCGCCGCTCACGGGCGCTACGCTCCCGCCTAACGGCGGATCCCCCTCCGCTGATCGCGGCTTCAGCGCCGAGTTTGGCGTGTCGCCGCTACAATCATCGCATCGCAGCGCAGGGAGCCCGCCGATGACCGCCGTCAAGAAACCCGTCTTAAGCGCCGAGGACTATCTCGCCTGGGAGGCCGAACAGTCCGAGAAGCACGAGTACCTCTCCGGCGAGGTGTTCGCGATGGCGGGTGCTTCGGACGCGCATGTGACCATCAGCGGGAATGTCTTCGCCGCGTTGCGCGCGCACCTGCGCGGCAAGCCATGCCGCACCTACATCGCCGACATGAAGCTGCAGGTGCAGACGGCCGACGCCTTCTTCTATCCCGATGTGTTCGTCAGCTGTTCGGCGGCCGATGCCGCCTTGCCCCACTTCAAGCGCGAGCCGGTGCTGATCGTCGAGGTGCTCTCGCCCGCCACGGCGGCCTTCGACCGCGGCGGCAAGTTCGCCTGTTACCGGCAACTGCCGAGCCTGCAGGAGTATGTGCTGATCGACACCGAGCGGATGGCGGTCGATGTGTTCCGCCGCGATGCCAACGGCCATTGGGTGCTCTACCCTTACGGGCCGGGTGAGACGGTGGAGCTGGCGAGCGTGGCGTTCTCGCTGCCGGTGGCGGCAATCTACGAGGACGTGACGCTGGAGGTCGGAGTCTCCGCGCGTTCATAGAAGATCTTGCCGACGCGCTCGATGGGCTCGATCAGGGCCGGGGACGGTAATGTCTTGGCCCTATCGGTCTATCGGCCACCCCGGGTGATTTCGTCCGCAGCCCAGCCAAGCAGCATTTCTGCTATCCGCCCCGCTTCATTCCTGGTCACTAGATGGATGATCTCATCGTCATAACGAAACTCGACGGCATAAGGAGTGAGGCGGCGCAGATCCATCAAATCGACGGGTAGCGTTTCACCTCTATCGATGAGCATGCCTGCGAGTTCTTCCAGATCGTGGGTGCGACGATATTCGAACCCGCGCAAACACATCACCGCCTTGATCGCCTTTTCCGCGGCCTGCTGGGCGTGGAAGCAGACCGTGGCTTGATCGACGCCGGGTGCATTCGTGAGTACCGCGAAAGCGGCATGATCGCGTTTGGCCATACGCAGAAGCCGCATCGCCTCTTCAAGCTGAGGCGTCATAAAGCAGCTTCCCCTCTTTTTTCGCCCAGTACGCCGTCGTACCGGGCACCTGACTGCGACGCTGGAATTCCTGTTCGGTCAGCAGCAATAGATCGACACCGACCCCAGTCCGCCCGATGGCTTGCCGCAGCCGAAGGTATTCGCTGGCCCTGTCTGGCAGTTCGCGTTCCACAACCATCAAATCGAGATCGGAAGCATCGTCCGCTTCGCCCCGTGCATAAGAGCCGAACAGGATGATCTTGACCGGTTGGCTCGCCTGATCTGCGAGACGTCTGGCAGCTTCGACGATGTATTGAAGACTGAGCATCTTCGTTTTCTCCCGCCGATCTCGAATTCATTCGGCGATCAAATTCTAAATGAAGATAGCCGTTCCGCCCGGGGCGAAAGATTCGTCTGTTGCCGCTTGCTGGCGAATGAGGCGCTTTGGCTGCCGCCGACGGCGATCTACGAGGACGTGACGCCGCAGTCTGGAGTCTCCGCGCGTTCATAGAAGATCTTGCCGACGCGCTCGATGTGCTCGATCAGGGCCGGGTTCTGTAATGCGTGGAACAGATTCAGATCGAATTGGTACGGCAACAGCAGATCGTCCAGCCGGTTTTCGAGCTGCAGCAGACGGTCTGCGGTGAGCGTTTCTGCGATCAGCGAAAGATCGATGTCCGAGCCGGGCCGGTAGTTGCCTTTGGCGCGCGAGCCGTAGAGGAGGGCTTTTTCGATCTCCGGGAATTGCGACAGCACATCTTGAATCTTGTGGATGGTCGCGGCATCGAGGCCGAAACGCCGTGTTTCTCCCGCCACGATCAGTTTTCCCGCGCAGCCAGCATTTCCATCCGCTTCCCAAAGGCTTCGAACAAGGGCAGGTAACGTTGCGTGATCGTCGCGGCGAGAGCTTTGGCGGTGGCTTCGTCGTAGGTGTGGGAGGAACGGTTGCGGATTTGGATCGTGTCCATCCAGCCGTCGCCGTCTTCGATCAGGCCGGCCTTGAACGCGGCGCGAATCGCATCGCGCGAGCCGGTGATGTCGCTGATGCCCTGGTAGGCGAAATAGTCCTTCATCGTCTGCCAGGCGAGTTCCTGGGTGAATTCGAAGGCCTGGATGAGCCCTTGCTGCTCGAGCCGGCTCAATGGCCGCGTCTGCGACAGCGCGACGGCTTCGGCCAACTGCGCATAGGCGCGCTGGTAGTTGGCAAGGCGCTGTTTCCAGCGGATGTCGGGATACTTCCGGGAGTGTGCGTCGTCGGGCATGACGCCTACTCTACGACAAAGTCGGAAAATTGGTGGGTGGTACAGGATTCGAACCTGTGACCAACTGGTTAAAAGCCAGCTGCTCTACCGACTGAGCTAACCACCCACGAACGCCGGATGACGACGAAGAAGACTGCCTGGTGGGTTGTGAAGGATTCGAACCTTCGACCTACGGATTAAGAGTCCGCTGCTCTACCAACTGAGCTAACAACCCGGTGAATCTGGTGGACCGAAGGAGGATCGAACTCCCGACCTCCGCATTGCGAACGCGGCGCTCTCCCAGCTGAGCTATCGGCCCAAGAAGCCGCGCATTATAGCGATAAAAACGGCCGGTGAGTAGAACACTGCACCGGCCGTTTCCTTCCCCTTTGACGCGTCCTTACTTGATGAACTTCTCCAGCACTTCGGCGCGGATCACCTGGCCGTCGAGGCCCGTCTGCTTCAGGTCGCCGCCGTAGGCGAGGCCGAGCAGTTGCGAGTAGAACACGACGGGCATGTTGAACTTGGTGCCGTGTTTCTTGTTGATCTCGGCTTGATACAGCTCGACGTTGGCCTGACACAGCTGGCAGGGCGTGGCGATGACCTGCGCGCCGTGGTCGTAGGCGGATTCGACGATGTCGCGGATTTGCTTGAAGGCCTTGTCGGGCTCGGAGAAGGCCAGCGCACCGCCGCAGCAGGTGACTTTCTGGTCGTAGGGCACGGGCTCGGCGCCGACCGTCTCGATCATCTTGTCGAGATACTGCGGGTTTTCGAAGGATTCGCCGGCGATACCGAAGGGCCGGTTGGTCTGGCAGCCGACATAGCCGGCGATCTTGACGCCGTCGAGCGGACGCACGACTTTTTCCTTCATGCCCTCGTAGCCGATGTCCTCGATCAGCACTTCGACCATGTGTCGCGGCTTGACGTTGCCGTTGTAGGTGAGGCTGACTTCCTTGAGGGCTTCGTTGGCGTCAGCTTTCATGCTGCCGTGTTCTTCGAAGCGTCCCTTGGCGTCGCGCAGCGCCAGCCAGCAGGCCGGGCAGCCGGTGACCATGTCCTGGCCGGGCATCTCCTTTTCGACGATGGCCATGTTGCGGGCATTGAGCACCAGACGCGGCAGCTCGCCGCCTTCGGCATAGGCGATCGAGGCGCCGCAGCAGTTCCAGTCCGGCACTTCGTTGAGCTGGATTTCCAGCTTTTCGCACATGTAGCCGAAGGAGTTGAGATAGTTCGAGGCCGAGGCGCCCTTCTGCGAGGAGCAGCCCGGATAGAACGCATACTGTTTCTTTGCCATGTTTGCTTGTCTCCTGTCAGGCGGGACTAGGCCAAGCCTCTGCGCTTGTCTTCGATTTCGCGTGCCTTGGCGATCATGCGCTGGAGGCCGGATTTGTCCTTGCAGGTATGGCCGCCGAAGATTTCCATCGGGTTGAGGCGCTTGGCCTTCATCAGACCGAGGCCGATGTCCTTCATCGCCATCGCGTTCTTGATGCCTTGCCCCAGGCCATCGCGGAAGTACATCGCCAGCGAGAAGGTCATCTCATTGACGCGGCCGTTCTTGACGACGTTCTTCCAGAACAGCACGGCGATGTCGCGCGTCGGCTGCCCTTTCGGCACCAGACCGAGGCGGTTGGCATAGTTGGCCAGGCCGTGCATGATGTGCGTGATGGGCAGCTTCCGCGGGCAGCGCACGATGCAGTTGTAGCAGGAGGTGCACATCCACATCGAGTCGGAGGTGAGCACCTCCTCGCGCTTGCCGGCGCGGATCATCATGAAGATCTTCTGCGGCGAGTGTTCCCAGTGCGGGCCGAACGGGCAGGAGCCCGCGCAGACGCCGCACTGCATGCACATCTTGACCCACTGGCCGTCTTCGACGCGCTCCTCGACTTCCTTGAGGAAGTTGTTCTTGTAACGGGCGAGGGCTTGGGTGTTTGCTTCGCTCATGGTCTCTCTCCTTGGATCAGCCGAAGCCCTTCATGGGCGAGGGGCCGAGCTCGTTGAGCTGCGCGACGTAGTCGTTGATCAGCTTGGCGACGCGCGCGCCGTCGGTGATGGCGATTTCGTAGGTCTGCATGCGCTCGGGCTCCAAGCCCATGCCCTTCATCGTGTCGCCGACCTTGCCGAGGCGGTAGTAGGCCATTTCCGAGCCCTTGACGAAGTGGCACTGGTAGTTCTCGCCCTTCTGGCAGCCCATCATCATCACGCCGTCATAGCCGGAGTTGAGTGCGTCGGTGATCCAGATGGTGTTGACCGAGCCGAGGCAGCGCACCGGGATCACGCGCACGAAGGCAGAGTAGGTGTGGCGCTGCATGCCGGCCATGTCGATCGCCGGGTAGGCGTCGTTCTCGCAGGCGAGGATCAGGATGCGCGGCTTTTCTTCGTCCTCGTCCGGCACCTCGACGGCCTTCACCTGCATGCCGACCGTGTCGCAGGAGTAGTTCTCGAAGGAGATCACGCGCACCGGGCAGGCGCCCATGCAGGTGCCGCAACGGCGGCAGCGCTCCTCGTTGAACACCGGGAAGCGCTTTTCGTCCTCGTCGATCGCGCCGAACGGGCATTCGACGGTGCAGCGCTTGCACTGCGTGCAGCCTTCGAGACGCGCCTTCGGGAACGACAGGTCCCAGGCGCGCGGATGCGCGGCGCGGCCGAGCGCGGCGTTCTCGGCCGCCTGGATCGCTTTCAGCGCGGCGCCGGTGGCGTCTTCCTGGGCCTGGAACATGTCCATCGGCCGGCGCATCGGACCGGCGGCATAGATGCCGGTGCGGCGGGTTTCATACGGGAAGCAGATGAAGTGCGAATCCGCGAAACCGTACTTGAGCTGTGGCATGTCCGGGCCCTGGCGATAGTTCAGGTTGAGCACGGAGATCTTCTGCAGCTCGGCCTTCTTGGTCTTGGCGGCCTCGTCTCCCGATTCGGCGGCGGTCACCGTCGCGGTCCATTCGTCGAGATTCACGCCCGCGTTCGGCACCTGACCGGTGGCGAGCACGACCAGATCGGCTTCGGTCGCGGTGTCCTCGTCGAGGATCAAATCCTTGAACTCGACCTTGCAGGTGTCGCCGCCGGTGACCTTGCTGGCCTTGCCCTTGGTGAAGATCACACCCTTTCTCTGGGCGCTGCGGTAGAAATCCTCGCCCATGCCCGGCACGCGCAAGTCCGTGTACATCACCACGGTGTCGATGTCCGGATTCTGGTCCTTGAAATACATCGCCTGCTTGATGCTCGTGCCGCAGCAATGGCCGGAGCAGTAGGGCAGGTGGGTGCCGGAATCGTCGCGCTGGCCGGCGCACTGGATGAAGACGACCGACTTGACTTCCTTGCCGTCCGGACGCTTGATCGGCCCGCCGTTGGCGGCCTTGGCAAGCGCTTCGAGGCCGGCCTGGTCGACGACGTTCGGCTGGCCGCCGCCCAGTTCCGGCAGCTTCTCGAGCGGATAGGTGGTGAAGCCGGAGGCCTGGACGATCGCGCCGCACAGCTCTTCGCTGACGCTGCCGGATTCGGCGGCGATCTTGACCTTGAAGCGGCCGGGCGCGCCGGCGGTTTCGGCGACGGTCGAGTTCAGATAAATCTTGACCTTCGGATGGGCGGAAAGCTCGGCGGCCAGTTCCGCCGCGCCGGTGGGCTGCGCTTCGGCATAGGGAGCGTTGAACGGCATGCGCTTCCACATCTGGTTGGCGAAGCCGCCGAGCTGGCCGGTCTTCTCGACCAGCACCACCTCGTAGCCGGCGTCGGCCGCGGCCTTCGCCGCCGTCATGCCGGACATGCCGCCGCCGACGACGAGGATCTTCCTGCTCGAGGATTCCTTGACGTTGCCGGCCGGCACGGTCATCTTCTTGACCTCGGCGCAGCTCATGCGGACGTAGTCCTCGGCCATTTCCTGGCGCACCTCGTCGTGCTCGGAACCTTCGGCCACGGCCCAGATCACGCCTTCGCGCAGGTTGGCGCGCGAGAGGGCGACGGTCGGGAAAGAGAACGCCTCGACCTTGGCGCGGCGCGAGCAGGCGGCGATGCAGACGTGGGTGACGCCCTCATTGGCGATGTCGTCGCGGATCATCTTCACGCCTTCTTCGTTGCAGAGGAAGGGATGCGTCTTGATGATCTGCATCTTGCCTTCGACCTTGGCGACCCTTTCGAGCTTGGCGACATCGAGGATGTCGCCGATGCCGCAGCCGGAGCAGATATAAGCAGCGAATTTGTTATCGGCCATGGTTACGCGGCCTCCGTGGAAGCAGTTTTGTGAATGACCTGGACGGCGCGCAGAGCCGCCGCCGTCGCGCTTTGCACGGCGCGATTGACGTCCAAGGGGCTCGCCGCGCTGCCGGCGCCGAACATGCCGGCGCTCTTCGAGCCTTCGATGAACTTCGAGGAATCGAGGATGATGTCGTCGGGCAGCTTCACGCCGGCGACTTCCGGCTCCATGCCGATGGCCAGCACGACGAGATCGTGCTCGTTGGCATAGCGGTGGTAGCCCTCGGTGTTGACGCCATGCAGGATCGGGTTGCCGTTGGCTTCATTGAGCGCAATGCGCGCCACCTTGGATTTCACGAAGCTGACGTTCGGGTCTTTCTGCACGTCCTGGTAGAAGTCTTCGAGGCGGTCGATGACGCGAATGTCGATGTAATAGACGGTCGACTTCGCCGTCGGATCGATCTCGCGCACGTACATGGTCTGCTTCAATGTCGCCATGCAGCAGATGCGCGAGCAGTGGCGCAGGTGGTTCTCGTCGCGCGAGCCGGCGCACTGGATGAAGGCGATGTTCTTCGCTTCCTTGCCGTCCGAGGGACGCAGGATCTTGCCGCCGGTCGGGCCGCGCGGATCGCACAGGCGCTCGAATTCGACGCTGGTGATGACGTTCTGATAGCGGTCGTAGCCGTAGGGCTGGATCCGGTTGGCATCATAGGGGCGCCAGCCGGTGGCCCAGACGATGCTGCCAACCTTGAGCTCGACGGTCTGCTCCTGCATGGCAAGATCGACCGCGCCGTACTTGCAGGCCGCTTTCGCCGCCTCGCCATCGGCCGTGCCGACGATCGAAGGATCGATCACATAACGTTGCGGATAGGCCATCGCATGCGGCAGGTAGGCCGCCTTCACCTTGTCGAGGCCGTAGTTGAAGGTGTTGGGCACCTCGGTGGTCACCGCCTTGCCGCAGTCGCCGCAGGCGGTGCAGTTTTCATTCACGTAGCGCGGCTTGATCTTCAGCGTCACGGTGTAGTCGCCGCGGGTGCCGGAGACGGCGGCCACCTCGGTCATCGTCATCACGCGCACGTTCGGGTTGCCGCGGATGCGCTTGAGGTTGATTTCCAGACCGCAGGTGGGATGGCACATCTTCGGGAAGTAGCGATACAGCATCGATGTGCGGCCGCCCAGCGTGGGGGATTTCTCGGCCAGTATCACCTGCTTGCCGCATTCGGCCGCCTCGAGGGCCGCCGTCATGCCAGCGATACCGCCGCCGACGACCAGGATGGTCGGATTGGTTGCGATTGAAGCTGTCATCAAGCCTCCGTTGTAGTGGGGTGCAGCCAGATTGGAACTTTGACGGCATCCGGCGCTACGCACTGTCGGCCCCAGCGGGGCTGCCGCCGCCAAAATCGGTTGCCGATTGTAGCCGCCAAATTCCGTGGCGGTTCATGCGCCAGATCAAATCCGCGCGTGAATCTTCCTATGGATTGATAGAAGCGTCGTATGGTTTGACGCGGCGCTGCGCCGCAGCATGCCGGGGTGCCGTCCCGTCAGCGCCGAATTTCAGGGCAAGGATTGCAACCAATGAAAACCAGCAGGCAGGCGGCTCATGGTTCGCGCCCGGGGCGGCTGTAGGGTTCGGGCGCGGGCCGCCACAACTCGCTTCGCTCGGACAAGTGGGCGGCTGATCCGCGCCTCTCACCGACATCCGCCGACGGACGCTCACAAATCACCGCCCGCCTAGCGGTTTTCACTTCCGGGGACGGCATCGCGTGGCGCTAACGAGGCAGGGTGCGTATTTCGAAGGACATCGCGGCCAGATCGCCCATCGCCCAGGTGGCCTCGGGCGCGCCAAGCCCGGCGACGGTGCCCGGGTTGACGAGCCACGTGCTGCCGCCCTTGACGTTGGGCTCCTGGCGGATCTCGGGCTTGTGGCTGTGGCCGCAGCAGACCAGGTCGTAGTCGCCGGTGCAGGCGAAGGCGCGGCCGATGTGCGGGTAGTGGGTGATGAAGATCCTGCGGCCGCCGAGCTCGATGCCGGCATCGTTGCCGTGGTAATGCAGCAGGCCTTCCGAGTGGCAGGCGAGCTTGGCGATCGCCACCGGATCGCCGAGGTTGTTGCCATGCACGGCGTGGATCGGCAGGCCGAGCTTGAGCGAGGCTTTCAATGTGTTGATGCCGATCAGGTCGCCGCAGTGGATCACTGCCTCGGCGCCTTCGGTCTTGGCCAGCGCGATTGCTTCGGCGAGCAGGGGGCCACGGTCGTGGCTGTCGGAGACGATGCAGATCTTCATATTGAAGCCTTTGCATGACGCTGCGAGCGGGATGAGCTGCAAGGCGCACGCAGCGCAGCGACCGAGACATATCGGAATTGATAGGCGAGAGAGCGAGCAGCGAGCAACGCAGCAGATCGCCCGCGCAGCAAGTCAGGCATAGGCTTCATACGATCAGCGGCCCGAAGTATTCCTCGCCATCATTGGCCTTGGAAAAATCGATCGAGTTGAGCGCGTTGCGGACCTTGCGGCTTTGCTCTTCCTGGTCGGCATGGACCTGCAGCAGGGTGACGACGCAGTCGCCGAGGTTGTTGTATTCGTCCTTGCCGGTGCCGAACAGCATCGCTTCGTTGTAGAAGAACAGGCAGCGGTAGCGTTCGTCCGCGGTCTTGAAGACGATGAAGTTCGCGCCGTTCTCCTTCCACATGATCGACGGACAGAGGGCGAACTCTTCTTTCAGCAGGTTCAGCTGCAGTTCGGCATCGACCGGCTCCAGGGCTACCGGATGGCCGAAGCGTTCGATCAGGGTCTGACTGATCAGGTGTTTTTCTCTGGCGCTGAAGGGCTTGATGGGGCGGGGCATGGTAATTCTCCCGAAATCTTGGGAAACGCTGAATAAATTGCTGAGCAGGCGGTCTGCTGCGTTGCGCCAGGAAGGGGGAGGGGCCCTTTCCTTCCCTCCTTGTCGGAACCTCGCCTAACTACGAGTTAGGTCTCGGTTCCTGCGCTCCGTGCGCCTTGCATCCCATCCCGCTCGCTGCTTTCTTCAGCGCTTCCCTTGGTCTGTTTATCGAAAAATAAAATTTACCACCTTGTGACAAGTCGGGTGGGCTGCGACAATATCGCCAAATTCTAATGAATGTTTCGAGGAGCCCCACAGAGTGACCGACAATTCCGTGCAGGAAGTCAAGAACACGACCTGCTACATGTGCGCCTGCCGCTGCGGCATCCGCGTCCATCTGAAGGACGGCGAGGTGCGCTACATCGACGGCAATCCGAACCATCCGCTGAACCGGGGCGTGATCTGCGCCAAGGGTTCGTCGGGCATCATGAAGCAGTATTCGCCGGCGCGGCTCACGCGCCCGCTGCGCCGCAAGGCCGGTGCCGAAAGGGGCGCAGGCGAGTTCGAGCCGATCTCGTGGGATGAGGCCTTCGCGATCCTCGAAGAGCGGCTCGGCAGGATTCGCGCGACCGATCCGAAGAAGTTCGCGCTCTTCACCGGCCGCGACCAGATGCAGGCATTGACCGGCCTCTTCGCGCGCCAGTTCGGCACGCCCAACTACGCGGCGCACGGCGGCTTCTGCTCGGTGAACATGGCGGCCGGCCTCATCTACACGATCGGCGGCTCGTTCTGGGAGTTCGGCGGCCCCGACCTCGAGCGCGCGAAGCTCTTCGTGATGATCGGCACCGCCGAGGATCACCACTCCAATCCGCTCAAGATCGCGATCTCCAAGTTCAAGCGCGACGGTGGGCGCTTCGTCTCGATCAACCCGGTGCGCACCGGCTATTCAGCGATCGCCGACGAGTGGGTGCCGATCCGTCCCGGCACCGACGGCGCCTTCCTGCTCGCGGCGATCCACGAGATCATCCAGAAGGGCCTCTACGACCGCGATTTCCTCGTCCAGTATTCGAACGCCGGCGAGCTCGTCAATTGCGACGAGGACGACGACGAGTTCGGCATGTTCCTGCGCACCGAGGTGCCCGAGGAAGAGGCCTGCTACGACCCGCAGGACAAGCTGTGGTGGGATCGCAAGACCAACCGCCCGGTGGTGACCCACACCGCCGGCGCCGACCCGTGCCTGTTGGGCGAGTTCGAGATCAACGGCACGAAGGTCAAGCCCGCGTTCCAGCTCCTGGTCGACCGCGTCAAGGATTACACGCCCGAATGGGCCGAGGGCGTGACCGGCATTCCGGCCGAGACGATCCGGCGGCTCGCGCACGAGATGGGTGTCACCGCGCGCGACCAGCGCATCGAATTGCCGATCAGTTGGACGGACAGCTGGGGCAAGGAGCACGACACCGTCACCGGCAATCCGGTGGCCTTTCACGCGATGCGCGGCCTCGCGGCGCATTCCAATGGGTTTCAGACCATCCGCGCGCTGGGCATCCTGATGTCGCTGTTGGGCACCATCGACCGCCCCGGCGGCTTTCGCCACAAGGTGCCTTTTCCCCGGCCGATCCCGCCCTGCGCGCGCACGCCCAACCACCCGAACGCGGTGCAGCCCAACAAACCCTTGGACGGCATGGCGCTCGGCTGGCCGGCCGATCCCGACGATCTGTTCGTCGATGACGATGGCAACCCGGTGCGCATCGACAAGGGTTTTTCGTGGGAGTATCCGCTCTCGGTGCATGGCCTGATGCACAACGTCGTCACCAATGCCTGGCGCGGCGATCCTTACCGGATCGACACGCTCTTGATCTTCATGGCCAACATGGCGTGGAACTCGACGATGAACGCGGTCGAGGTCAGGAAGATGTTGAACGACCGCGACGAGAACGGCGAATACAAGATTCCCTTCATCGTCGTGGCCGACGCCTTCCAGTCCGAGATGACGGCCTTCGCGGACCTCATCTTGCCGGACACGACGTATCTGGAGCGCCACGACGTGATGTCGATCCTCGACCGGCCGATCTCGGAATACGACGGCCCGGTCGATTCGGTGCGCATCCCCGTCGTGCCGCCCCTGGGAGAGTGCAAGCCCTTCCAGGAAGTGTTGATCGAACTCGGCTCGCGCTTGAAGCTCCCGGCCTTCGTGACGAAAGATGGGAGCCGCAAATACCGCGACTATCCCGATTTCATCGTCAATTACGAGACCGAGCCGGGCTCGGGCATCGGCTTTCTGGCCGGCTGGCGCGGCAAGGGCGGCGAGAAGCACCTGCGCGGCGAGCCGAACCCGAACCAGTGGGAGATGTATGCGAAGAACGACTGTGTCTTCCACTACGAGCTGCCGAAGAGCTACCAGTACATGCGCAACTGGAACCAGGGCTATCTCGAGTGGTCGCAGAGAAACCGCATCACGCGCTACGCCGAGCCGATCCTCATCCACATTTATTCCGAGGTGCTGATGCGCTTTCGCCAGGCCGCGCGCGGCAAGGGGTTTTCGAGGAAGCCGCCGGCGCATCTGGCCAAACGCGTCGAGACCTTCTTCGATCCGCTGCCCTTCTATTACGACCCGCTCGAAGCGCAGGTGACCGACAGGCACAAGTACCCGCTCGCGGCGATCACCCAGCGGCCGATGGCGATGTATCACTCCTGGGATTCGCAGAACGCGTGGCTGCGGCAGATCCACGCCCACAACGTGCTCTTTGTCAATGCGCACACCGCGCGGGTGAATGGCATCGAAGACGGCGACTGGATCTGGGTCGAGTCGCAATGGGGCAAGGTGAAATGCATGGCGAAGCACTCGGAGGCTGTCGAGCCGGGCACGGTGTGGACCTGGAACGCGATCGGCAAGGCGGCGGGCGCCTGGAATCTCGCACCGGATGCCAACGAATCGCAGTTGGGCTTCCTGCTCAACCATCTGATCTCGGAAGAGCTGCCGGCCTGCGAGCGCGGCTCTGACAGGCGCGTCTCGAACTCCGACCCGATCACCGGCCAGGCCGCGTGGTACGACGTGCGCGTCCGGATTTACAAGGCGGATGAAGTAGCAGCGCGCGGGACGATGCGCGCCGGAAAAGTCGGCGCTGAAGCCGCGAACAGCGGAGGGGGACCCGCCGTAGGCGGGGGCGTAGCGCCCGTGAGCGGCGCCGGGGCGGCACGCACGGAGCCGCAGTTCCCGCCGTTGAAGCCTTATCCCGGCCAGCCCGAGCGCAAATCGATCTGGAACTATTTCGCCGGGAAAGGAGGCAAGCAATGACCCAGCTTGCCCTCGTCATCGACCTCAATGTCTGCGTCGGCTGCCATGCCTGCGTCACCAACTGCAAGGAGTGGAACACCTCCGGCTCCGCCGGCCCGCTGGTCGACCTGAACCCTTACGGCAAGGATCCGACCGGCACCTTCTTCAACCGCGTGCAGACCTTCGAGGTCGGCGAGTTCCCGCATACGGAGACCGTGCACTTTCCGAAATCGTGCCTGCACTGCGAGGAGCCGCCCTGCGTGCCGGTCTGTCCGACCGGCGCTTCCTACAAGCGGGCGGAGGACGGCATCGTCCTCGTCGACTACGACAAGTGCATCGGTTGCAAGTATTGCTCGTGGGCCTGTCCCTACGGCGCGCGCGAGCTCGACGAGCACCAGCGCGTGATGAAGAAATGCACGCTGTGCGTCGACCGCATCTACGACATGCGGCTCACCGCCGAGGAGCGCCGTCCCGCCTGCGTGCGCGCCTGCCCGACCTCGGCGCGCCTGTTCGGCGACATCCACGATCCCGAGTCGGAGGTGTCGAAGGCGATCCGCGAGAACGGCGGCTATCAGCTGATGCCCGAGTGGGGCACGCAGCCGGCCAACCACTACCTGCCGCGCAGAAAGACCAAGCTGCGCATCCGCGAGGACGAGCTCGAGCGCGCCGACAACCCGCTCAAGATCGACCAGCAGCTGCCCAAGCCCGGCAAGGCCGAGCCCTCGCTCGACGACGTGACGTCGTGGTGATGAACCAACCAAGGCGAACCACGATTTTCCTGATACCTGATTCCTGATACCCGATCCCTGAAATGCATCCCGCGTTTTCCGTCGTATTCCTCACCACGCTGATCGGCGCCGGCCAGGGCCTGTTCCTCGCGCTCTTCACCGTCGAGTCCTATGCCGCCTTCGGCCTGTTGTCGCCGCAGCCGGACGACTTCTATGCCCTCGGCAGCGCGATCGCCTTCGTCTTGCTGGTGCTGGGGCTGATCGCCTCGTTCTTCCATCTTGGCCACCCCGAGCGTGCCTGGCGCGCGGCGGCGAAATGGCGCACCTCGTGGCTGTCGCGCGAAGTGATCGTGCTGCCGGCCTTCATGGGCCTGGTGTGCCTCTACGGCTGTGCGCACTGGCTCGGCCTCAACCCGGTGTTCGCGCAACTGCCGAGCGGCGCGCCGGTCAATCTCACCGCGGTGCTCGGCTCCCTGGCCTGGGTGCTGGCCTTCGCGCTCTACATCTGCACCGGCATGATCTACGCCTGCCTCAAGTTCCTGCGCGAATGGCATACGCCGCTGACCGTGATCAACTACATCCTGCTCGGCGGCGCCTCGGGCTTTACGCTCGCCGCCGCGCTCGCCGCAGCGGTCGCGCCCGAGGTGATGCCGCTCCTGGCCGGCTGGGCGCTGATCATCACCTTCCTTGGCCTCATCGGTCGCGCTGCGACCCTGATCCGCAACGCGCGGCTGAAGCCCAAATCGACATTGCAGACTGCGATCGGCGTCAAGCACCCGAAGATCATGCAAAAGAGCATGGGCCTGATGGGCGGCAGCTTCAACACGCGCGAGTTCTTCCACGGCCAGAGCCGCAGCGTGCTGCGCTCGGTCAAATGGCTGTTCCTGGTGGCGGCTTTCTTCGTGCCGATGGTGCTGCTGGCCATAGGACTATCGCAGGCCGCCGGAGGAGTGCTGCTGGCCGCCTTCGTCGTCCAGTATCTCGGTCTCATCGCCGAGCGCTGGTTTTTCTTCGCGCAGGCCAACCATCCGCAGAACCTCTATTACCAGTCCGTGGCTTGATTCTCATCAATTCCCATCAGCTGCGGCGATTGCCGTGAAGACGAATGGGCTATATCATTAGTCGCTGTAATTCCAACCACCCACAACTCACCGGAGGACAACAATGAATTTCGATCGCGAACTGGACGCCCGCGGCCTCAACTGCCCGCTGCCGATTCTGCGCGCCAAGAAAGCCCTGGGCGAAATGACCAGCGGTCAAGTGCTGCGCATCATCGCCACCGACCCGGGTTCCGTGAAGGACTTCGCCGCCTTTGCCAAGCAGACCGGCAACGAGCTGCTCTCCAGCGCCGAGAACAACAAGGAATTCGAGTTCTACATCAAGCGCAAGTAAGCTGCGCGGGCCCCCGGTGCCTCAAAGTCGGCGCTGGCGGTGCGGCACGCGCCCGACGGGACACCCCAATGGAAGGCGTCCATCATCGCGATGGGCGCCTTTTTCTCGTCCGCGTCCGCCGGTCCCGGCGATGAAACGAACCCATTGATGCTGCGCTGCGATGTCAGGCATCATCCCCCCCTTCGAGGGGGGATCGTCCAGCGCGGCGACCGAACACATGAAAAAGGAGACCAACACATGAGCGCCAATCCTGAACTGGAAGCACTGATCAACCAGAAACTCGACGAACTGCTGCCGCAAAAGCTCGAAGCCCTGCTGCAGGAACGCGAGGAATCGAAAACGCCGTCGATGGCGATCATCGCCACGAAGGGCACGCTGGACTGGGCCTATCCGCCCTTCATCCTCGCTTCCACCGCTGCCGCGCTGGGCTGGGACGTGACGATCTTCTTCACCTTCTATGGCCTGAATCTCGTCAAGAAGGACGTCTCCGACCTCAAAGTGAGTCCGCTGGGCAACCCGGGCATGCCGATGAAGATGCCCTTCGGGCCGGACTGGTTCAAGAGCATCAACTGGAACATCCCGAACATCGTGCAGGCCAACATCCCCGGCTTCGAGAGCCTGGCCACCAGTTTGATGCAGCAGACCATCAAGAACAACGGCGTGGCGAGCATCGCCGAGCTGCGCGAGCTGTCGCAGGAAGCCGGCGTCAAGTTCGTCGTCTGCCAGATGACCGTCGAGCTGTTCGGCTTCAGTCATGACGATTTCATCGAGGGCATGGACTACGTCGGCGCCGCCTCCTTCCTGCCGGTCGCGCAGAAGGCGGACGTCACGCTGTTCATTTGAGTAAATCAGCATTTACTTATTTGTCGTATCGATGCAACGATGACGCAGGCGGTCGGGCTGGCAGGAAGGAAGAGGCTTGCCAGCCTTTCAGGGCCCGTCATAAATTGCGACCGACGACCGATTTGATGCGTTCTGTCGGCCGACTTTCGTAATACTTTTTTCCAACCACATCAAAACCAACCATCGGGGGACTCATGAAACTCAAGAAGCTCGCTGCACTGCTCGCCGTCGCTGGCGTGTCAGCCCCAGCTTTCGCTACCAACGGCATGAACATGCAAGGATACGGAGCCACGGCTACCGCCATGGGCGGCGCGTCGATGGCATACGACAACGGCCCGGGAGCGATGATGAACAATCCGGCCACGCTCGGCTTGATGCCCGAAGGCCGTGGTATCGGTGTGGCCTTGGGTTTTCTTGGCCCGGATGTGAAATCTTCCGTCCCGGCGATGGGTGTCAGTAGCAATTCTGGTGGGGATGGCTATTGGATGCCGGCATTCGGCTTCATCCAGAAAACCGGCAAGTGGGCCTTCGGCGTAGGCGTCTACGCACAAGGCGGAATGGGCACCGAATACGATGCCAATTCTTTCCTCGCCATGGGCACCGGTCAGGACGTGCGTTCAGAAGTCGGCGTGGGGCGGGTGATTTTCCCACTCGCCTACAACGTCAGCGACGCTTTGACCATCGGCGGCTCGCTCGACTGGGTCTGGATGACGATGGACATGAAAATGGCGGCAGGCACTAACGACTTCATGGCCATGACCACAAGCATGACTCCTGTCCTGGGCGGCGCTATGGGAACGCTGATGGGTTTGGGCGCCAATACCTTCCGTCTCGACTTCTCGGACAACAACGATTTCAACGGTCAGGCGAAAGGCAATGGCTGGGCGGCCAAGATCGGCTTCGTTTACAAAGTCAGCCCGCAGCTTTCGATTGGCGGCGCCTACCATACGAAAACCGACATCGGTGATATGAAGACCGGTGATGGCAAGGCTTCGTTCTCCGCCTACAACGTTGGTGGAGCAGGTTTTCTGGGCACGATGCCTGGCAAGATCACGATCCACGACTTCAACTGGCCGGAAACTTATGGCTTGGGCGTTGCCTGGCAGCCGAATGATCGGTGGCTGGTCGCTGCCGATTACAAGCGGTTGAACTGGTCGAAGGTGATGAAGGACTTTCGTGTCACTTACAGCACCAGTGCGCTCGGCGGGGCGGATTCGGCGGACATGAAGATCAGCCAGAACTGGGAAGATCAGGATATCTTCATGATCGGTGCCGCCTATCGCTTCAACGATGCGCTGACGGTGCGCTTCGGCGGAAGCTTCGCGAAGAATCCCATTCCCGACAACCGCGTGCATCCGCTTTTCCCTGCCACCACGAAGGATCACTACACCTTCGGTCTGGGCTATATGTTCAGCAAGCAGAGTGTCGTCGATTTTTCGCTGACCTATGCGCCGAAGGTGACCGTGACGGGTACCCAAGCCACAGGGGCACCGGGTAGCGGCATTGGTGGTAATCAGGGCATCGAGATCAGTCACTCGCAGCTGAACTGGTCGCTGCAGTACGGTTATCGGTTCTGATTCATAAAACGCGAGAAAAGGCCGGCACCGCCGGCCTTTTTCATCTCTACACGACAACGGAGGAGACGACATGAAAAAAATCATCTTTGGCGCCTGGCTGGCGCTGTTTTCCCTGCTCGCGCACGCGCTGCAGCCGTATTTCCTCGGCGACAAGGTCGCCGGCGGCGACTTGAAGACCGCGATGGCAGCGGCCGAGCAGAAGCTCGCGGCGGCCGGCTTTGCGGTCGTCGGCCATCACACCCCGCCAGGCATTCCCGGCCACGGCACGATCATCGTCACCGAACCGGGCCTGACTGCTGCGCTGACGCAGATCGGCGGCAAGGCGATCGTCGGCGTGCCGATCCGCGTCGGCGTGAAGGCCGATGGCACGGTGTCCTATCTGAACCTCGAATACTGGCAGCGTGCGTTCCTGCGCAACGACTACGCCAAGGCGGAAGGCGCCGTCAAGGCTGCGTCGGGCAAGCTCGCGCAGGCGTTAGGTAGCGGCAAGCCCTTCGGCGGCGAGGTGAAGGCCGAGGACCTGCCGACCTACCGCTACATGGCCGGCATGGAGCGCTTCGACGACAAGAGCGAGCTGAAGACCTATCCGGGCGGCTTCGACGAGGCGGTGAAGACGATTCGCGACAACCTGGCGAAGAACGTCGCCAAGACCGCGAAGGTCTATGAGATCGTGATTCCCGAGAAGAAGCTCGCGGTGTTCGGCGTGGCGACCAACGATCCCGAGGACGGCGAGGGCTGGTGGGTGAACAAGATCGGCGCCGACCATGTCGCCGCGCTGCCGTGGGAGATCTTCGTCGTCAATGACAAGGCCTATTCGCTGTTCGCGCGTTACCGCACCGCGCTGGCCTGGCCGGATCTGGGCATGTTCCAGTTCATGAAGATCGGCTCGCATCCCGACAGCAACCAGGGCATGATGGCCAAGGTGGCCGGTGGCGCCTACGAAGGAAAGACACAGTAGGGCACCTCGAATAACCTGCTGCGCGGCCCTAGGCTCGCGTTGCGCGGTGCTCGCTCCCTCGCCTATCACCTTGATATGTCTCGGTCGCTGCGCGCCGTGCGCCTTGCCCTCCGCCCGCTCGCGACGGTTTTTCGAGGCGCCCAGTAATCATCACTTGCTGCGCGGGCGGTCGAACAGGAACAGCGGCGCCCACAGCGCGCCCTGCAGCGTGACGGCCAGCCCGTGCAGCAGGGCGCCGGCGACGGCCGTCTCGACCGGCAGCCCGGCGAGCAGCCAATAGGCGGCCAGCGCCGCCTCGCGCGTGCCGTAGCCGCCGATCGAGACCGGCAGCGCCGTGGCGAAGAACACCGGCGCGGCGATTGCGCACAGGTAGAGCAGCGGCACCGTCGGCGTGATCGCGTGGAGCGCGCAGCCGAGCGCGGCGAGGGTGGCGAGCTGGACGACGAGTGAGGATGCGAAGGTGAGCTGCGCCAGCCGCGCGGTTTCGGCGAGCAGACGCAAGAGCCGCGCCGGCAGCCTGTGCGGGTCGAGCGGCAGTTTCTCGCCGAGCGCGCGGGCGACGAAAGGCGCGAGCACGGCGGCGAGCAGGGCTGCCAGATGCATCAACCGTGTCGTGGCGCCGAGGGGCACTTCGGGAATGGCCAATAGCGCCAGCCAGGCGAACCAGGACAGCACGAACAGCGCCCACAGACCCGAGAGGCGGTCGAGCGCGACCGAGGCGGCGGCCTTCAATATCGGGTTGCCAAGCTTTTGCAGCGCGATCGCGCGGTAGGCGTCGCCGCCGAGCGTCGCGCCCGGCAGCAGCGTGTTGAGCGTGACGCCCTTGCCATAGGCGGGCAGCAATGCGCGTGCCGAGGCGGTGAGATTCAGATGCCGGGCGATGATCAGCCAGCGCCAGGCCGAGACGACGTTGGCGAGGATGCCGAGCAGCACGGCCAACCCAAACCAGCGAAAGTCGGCGCTGGCGAGACGGCTCCCCAGCCCCGCGCCATCGAGCCCCCAGAGGATCGCGCCGAGCAGGGCGGCCGAGACGAGGATGCGCAGCAGCAGCCGGGCGAGGCGTTTGGCCTTCTGGATCACGCGCGGATCACTTCGCGGCCGGACGCGGCGCCTCGCGCAGCAGATAGTGGGCGCGGCCGGCCGGCTCGTGGTAGATGCGCACCATGATCTCGCCCAACAGACCCATGCCGATCAGCTGCACGCCCATCAACATGAGCAGGATGCCCAACAGCAGCAGGGGGCGGCCGCCGATGCTCTCCCCCATGAACTTGAGCGCCGCGAGATAAGCGAGGATCGCGCCGCCGGGCAGGGCCAGCGCCATGCCGATGCCGCCGAAGAACTGGATCGGCCGCTGCAGGTAGCGCGACATGAACTGCACCAGCAGCAGGTCGAGGATCACGCGCAGCGTGCGGTCGATGCCGTATTTCGAGCTGCCGCGCGTGCGCGGGTGGTGGGAGACGACTACCTCCTTGACGCGCGCGCCGAACTGGGCGGCGAGCGCCGGCACGAAGCGGTGCAGCTCGCCGTAGAGGCGCACGTTGGCGAGCGCCGCGCGGCGATAGACCTTCAGCGAGCAGCCGTAGTCGTGCAGATGTACGCCGGTGACCTTCGAGATCAGCCCGTTGGCGATGCGCGAGGGCAGCTTGCGGGAAAGCTGAGCATCCTGGCGCTCCTTGCGCCAGCCGGAAAGGATGTCGACCTCGGGCTCCTCGTCGAGCATCTTCAACAGGCGCGGGATGTCGGCCGGGTCGTTCTGCAGATCGCCATCGAGCGTGACGATCACCTCGCCCTGTGCGGCGTCGAAGCCGGCCTGCATCGCGGTGGATTGACCGTAGTTTCGCGCCAGATAGACCGGCTTGAGCCAGGGGCGGGTGGCGGCGAGCTCGGCGAGCCGCACGCCGGTGCCGTCCTTCGAGCCGTCATCGACGAGCAGCGCCTCGAAATTGAGGCCGGCGAGCGACTGCTCGAGGCGGGCGACGAGCTCGTCGATGTTCTCGATCTCGTTGTAGATGGGAATGACGATGGAGACGGATGCGTTCATGGCGTGCGGCGCGGGCCGAAAAGGGACAGGGCGAATAGTAGCAATGCGCCGGCGGCGACGGCGCGTTCCAGCCAGCGCGCGCTCGCGTAGCCGCTGTCGAAGCCGGTCAGCAGCCAGAGCGTGCCGGCGAAAAACAGCGCGAGCGTCAGCCAGTGCAGCGCGCGCGAACGGCAACGGCCGCAACAGGCGGCCAGATGCAGGCCGGCGAAGCCCGACAGCCAGCCGATCGCCGCACCGACGAGGACGTCGGTCGGCCAGTGCGCGCCGACGGCGAGGCGGGAGAGGGCGATCAGGACGGCCAGCGCGATGGCCGGCAGCCAGGCGCGCCAGGCCAGCGTGTGGCCGCCGACGAGCGCGGCGACCGCGAAGGCAGCGACGCTGTGCCCGGAGGGCAGGGCGCGGCCGGCCAGCCGCGGCCCGACGATATGGAACAGGCCGGAATCGAGGACCGCCGCCGGCCGGGGCAGGGCCAGTCCATACTTGAGCAGATGACTGGCGATCGCGGCGATCAGCACGGTGATCAGGGCCGCGGCCGCCGCGTCGGGACGGCGCGCGACCAGCGGCAGCAGGATCGCGAAGGCGGGCAGCGTGTCGCCCAGCGCGGTCATGCCGGCCCAGAACCCGTCGGGCAGCACGCGCGCCGCGGCATTGACGGCGAGGAAGAGCGGCACGTTCGTCTGGGTCAGCCACAGCAGCGCCGCCGCACAGAGCGCGAGAAACGGCAGCAGCCACAGGCGGGGTGCGGCGAGGCGGGCCGGCCGCGGCGCATCAGGCATGGCGCGCCAGTGGTGGAGGGCGACGAGGGCCGTTGTGGCGCACTTTGTCATTTCACGATCCGAACGAGCGCGATGGTCTTGCTGCGGTAGAGCAGCTCGTGGGGCGGCAGTTCGGCGAGCCGGTCGGCGCGCGTGAGCACGACATCGCCGGCGCGCGGCGCGCGCCGCTCGACCACCCGGCCGGCATAGACGCCGAAACTCGGCGTGTTGATGCCACTCATCACCAGCGGCGCGTCGATCTCGCGCGCGATCAGTCCGGCCTGCTTCACCGGCTGCTGCAGCACGCCGCCCACGGCGGGCAGGAAGACCAGCGACAGGCAGAAGACCGCGACGACGCCGGTGGCGGCGAGCTTGACCGGCACGGCCAGACGCCGTTCGACCATCAGCACGGCGACGAGGAGGGCGGCGCCCAAGAGCGGCAGGCGGTAGCCCAGGCCGAAATGCGCGTCGAGGTCGACGAGCATCGTCTGGTAATAGGGATTGGCCTGCTTACGCAGCCCTTCGAGCAGGTCGGGCACGAATAGCGCGCCGACGAACATCAGGAGTGCGGGCAGCAGCAGCCACGGCGAGCGCGCCTCGCGCAGTTCGCGGCCGAGCAGGACCCACAGCGCGGCGGTGCCGTAGAGCAGATAGTGCGGCAGCTTGTTCGCCGACAGCGAGAACAGCACGAACACCAGGGCGAACAGGATCAGCGCATAGCGGGCGAAATCGTCGCGCCAGAGACGGCGCCAACGCTTGACGACGCCGAGCAGCAGGCCGGTGTAGGGCAGGGAGACGAGCAGCGCGACGGGGAGGTAATAGAACAGGCCGTAGGCATGCGGGCTGCCCATCGCGCCGGAGAAGCGGCCGACGTTGTGGCGCAGGAAGAAGCTTTCGACGAAGCCCGGACCTTTCACCCAGGTGACGGCGACATACCACGGCAGCGCGAGGGCCGCCCAGAGGAGCCAGGCGCGGGGGCGCGTGACGAAGACGAGGAACTCGCGCCAGCGGCCGCTCGTCGCGCAATGCAGGAACAGCGCCGCGAGCGGCAGCACCACCGCGACCGGCCCCTTGGCGAGGAAACCTGCGCCCATCGCCGCCCAGGCGATGAACAGATCGCGGGCGCGGCCTTCGCGCAGCCACAGGTATTGCCAGAACACCGCGGCGGCCAGGCAGGCGTCGAGCAGCGCGTCGGCGATCGCCAGCCGGGCGACCAGGGCAGGCCCCATCGCGGTCGCCGCGACCAGCGCGGCGAAGGCGGCGGTTTCGGCGTCAAAAAGGCGACGCGCAAAATGCCAGGCGAACAGCACCGAGGCCAGCCCCATCAGCGCCGAGGGCAGGCGCAGCGAAAATTCGCTCAAGCCCATCAGCGCCGCGGCGGCGGCCTGCAGCCAGTAGATCAGGATCGGCTTGTCGTAGCGCGGCTCGCCGTTCAGATAGGTGGCGAGGAAATCCCCGCGCGCGAACATCTCCTGCGTCGCCGCGGTGAACGCGCCTTCGTCGAGATCGATCAGCGGCGTGGCCGACAGGCCGACGAAGAAGGCGAGACAGGCGGCCAGCAGAAGCCAGCGGCTGGCAAGGCCCCCCGTGCCGGTGGACATCATCCCGGCAGGCGCGCGCGCTGGCCGCGTACCTTCTCCAGCGTGGCCCGGAAGTCCGCCAGCCGCTCACGCTCCTGCGCCACCACCGCCGCCGGCGCGCGTTCGACGAAGGATGCCGTGGCGAGCTTCTTCTCGCACTTGGCGATCTCGCCTTCGAGGCGGGCGATCTCCTTGTCGAGGCGCGCCTTCTCGGCTGCGACGTCGACCTCGATCTTCAACATCAGGCGGTAATCGCCGACGATCTGCACCGGCGCGTCGGTGTCGGGCAGGGAGTCGACCACCGCGACCTCGGACAATTTGGCGAGCGTGGCGAGATAAGGCGCATAGGCGGCGAGCCGTGCCGTCCCGCCAGCGCCGATTTCCGTGCCGACGAGCGGCACGCGTTGTGCCGGTGAGAGGTTCATCTCGCCGCGTAGGCTGCGGCAGGCGGAAACGAGAGCTTTCAGCGTCGCGATCCAGTCCTCCGCCGCGGTGTCGATCTTCGCGGCATCGGCGCGCGGATAGGGCGCGAGCATGACCGTTTCTCCGGTTTTTCCGGCGAGCGGCGCGACGTGCTGCCACAGCTCCTCGGTGATGAACGGGATCAGCGGGTGGGCCAGCCGCAGCACGGTTTCCAGCACGCGCACCAGCGTCCTGCGCGTCGCGCGTCGTTGCGCCTCATTGCCCTGCTGGAGCTGCACCTTGGCGAGTTCCAGATACCAGTCGCAATATTCGTCCCAGACGAATTCGTAGATCGCGCGGGCGAGCAGGTCGAAGCGATAGTCGGCGAAATGCTTTGCCACCTCCTCTTCGGCGCGTTGCAGGCGGCTGACGATCCAGCGGTCGGCCGGGGAGAGTTCGAGCGGTAGCGCCTCGTCGCGGCCGACGTCCTGACCCTCGCAGTTCATCAGCACGAAGCGCGTCGCGTTCCACAGCTTGTTGCAGAAGTTGCGGTAGCCCTCGCAGCGGTTCATGTCGAACTTGATGTCGCGGCCCGGGCTGGCGAGCGAGAGGAAGGTGAAGCGCAGCGCATCGGCGCCGAAGGCCGGGATGCCGTTCGGGTATTCCTTGCGCGTGCGCTTCTCGATCTGCTCGGCCTGTTTCGGGTTCATCAGGCCGGTGGTGCGCTTCTTCACCAGGCTTTCGAGGTCGATGCCGTCGACGAGGTCGATCGGGTCGAGCACGTTGCCCTTGCTCTTGCTCATCTTCTGGCCTTCGGCGTCGCGGATCAGGCCATGCACATAGACGTGGCGGAACGGAATCTTGCCGGTGATGTGCTTGGTCATCATCACCATGCGCGCGACCCAGAAGAAGATGATGTCGAAGCCGGTGACGAGCACCGACGAGGGGAGATACAGATCGAGCGCCGGGTTCGACTGGGCCGGATACTCGGGCGTCCAGTCGAGCGTCGAGAACGGCCAAAGCGCCGAGGAATACCAGGTGTCGAGCACGTCCGGGTCGCGTGTCAGGCCGCCGTTGTAGCCGTCGGCGCGGGCGAGTCGGCAGGCTTCCGCTTCGTCGTGGGCGACCCAGACGCGACCGTCGTCGCCATACCAGGCGGGAATCTGATGTCCCCACCAGAGCTGGCGCGAGATGCACCAGTCCTGGATGTTGTTGAGCCACTGGTTGTAGGTATTGACCCAGTTTTCCGGGAAGAACTTGATCTCGCCCGAGGCGACGCATTCGAGCGCCTTGGCGGCGATGGATTTCCCGTCGGCACCGGGCTTCGTCATGGCGACGAACCATTGGTCGGTGAGCATCGGCTCGATGACCTCCCCGGTGCGGTCGCCTCTGGGCACCATCAGCTTGTGCGGCTTGACCGAGACCAGGAGGCCCGCCGCCTCCAAGTCGGCGACGATCATTTTCCGCGCTTCGTAGCGGTCCAGGCCGCGGTATTTCTCCGGCCCGTGCTCGTTGATGCGCGCATCGAGCGTGAAGATGTTGATCGGCGTCAGACCGTGGCGATGGCCGATCTGCCAGTCGTTGAAGTCGTGCGCCGGCGTGATCTTGACGCAGCCGGTGCCGAATGCCTTGTCGACATAGGGGTCGGCGATCACCGGGATGGTGCGGCCGGTGAGCGGCAGATGGACATGCCGGCCGATCAGCTGCCGGTAACGCTCGTCCTCGGGATGGACGGCGACCGCGACGTCGCCGAGCAGGGTTTCCGGCCGCGTCGTCGCAACCGTGAGTGCGCCCTCGCCCTCGACGAATGGGTAGCGGATCTCCCACATGAAGCCGTCTTCTTCCTCGCTGACCACTTCGAGGTCGGAGACCGCGGTCAGGAGCTTCGGGTCCCAGTTGACGAGGCGCTTGCCGCGGTAGATCAGCCCTTCGCGGTAGAGGCGCACGAAGGTTTCGGTGACGATCTTCGAGAGCCCCGCGTCCATCGTGAAGCGCTCGCGCGACCAGTCGCACGAGGCGCCCAGCCGCCGCATCTGGCGCGTGATCGTGCCGCCGGAGTATTCCTTCCACTCCCAGACTTTTTCGAGGAATTTTTCCCGGCCGAGGTCGTGGCGCGAGATGCCCTGCGCGTCCAGTTGCCGCTCGACGACGATCTGCGTGGCGATGCCGGCGTGATCCGTGCCCGGCTGCCAGAGGGTGTTGTCGCCCTTCATGCGGTGGTAGCGCACGAGTGCGTCCATGATCGACTGGTTGAAGCCATGCCCCATGTGCAGCGTGCCGGTGACGTTGGGCGGCGGCAGCAGGATGCAGAAGTTGTCTTTCTTCGAGGTGTCGAGCCCGGCGGCGAAGTAGCCCTTCGCTTCCCAGACCGGATACCAGCGGCGTTCGATGCCGGCGGGTTCAAAGCTTTTGGCGAGTGATTCCATTTTTCAGTGTTTCGAGCAATTGCGGCAACAGGGTCTGATGCGCCCCGGCCGTGAGCGCGGCGAAGATCTGCGGCGCGGCATCGGCGAGCGCGGTGGGCAGGGCCGCGCCGAGCCAGGCGGAAAAGGCCTTCTCCAGCTCGCCCTGCAAAGGGGCGAGCAGGATGGCGGGGTCCTGCGGCGGAATGGCCGATCCCGGGACGACTTCGGTGAGCAGCGGGATCGTTTCGTCTTCCGCGGGCGGGGCGGGTTCGGGCGGCGGCGGAGGGCTGACGGGGCGGGCGACGAAGCTGCGATGATGGCGCCGTATCAGGGCATCGGTCTCGCTGATCAGATCATCATCGGCGCGCATTGCATTCCCCCGGAGATGTCGTGGTTCTCGATCGCATAGCCGCGGTCGCGGTAGAACTTGAAGCGTTCCCGCGCCGGCAGGCGGTCGGCATCGTCGGTCGAGACCACCTCGACGAGAACTTCGAAACGCGAGAAACCCGCCGGCAGTTCGTTGCTCAGGTTGAGCAGGCAGGTATCGACGGGCGGATCGTCGAGCCGTGCCGCGATCAGGATCGGGGTGTCCAACGCCAGCGGCGCATCGGCGTGGCAATGCGGCACGAAGGAGAGCGCCGGTTGCGTCCATAATAGGCGGTCCAGCCGTTCGGCCGCTTCGGGTGCCGGGGCATAGACGAGCACCGAGGGGCCCTGCGCCGAAGCCTTGGCGCGTTCCTGCCAGGCGCGCTGCAACCATTGCGCGGCAGCCTGGATGCGATCGGCCGCGCCATGCAGGAAGAGGATCCGCGTCATGCCTGTGCCGTGTCGCCAGCGCCGACTTTCGCCCCGCCCGCCCCCGGCCCCGCCTTCGCGGGCGGGGAGGCTGTGGACGCCGACTTCTCGGCGCCGACTCTCGCAGCCCGCTCCAGCAGGAAATGGGTCAGCAGCGGCACCGGCCGGCCGGTCGAACCCTTTTCCTTGCCCGACTTGTAGGCCGTGCCGGCGATGTCGAGGTGCGCCCAGTCGTATTTCTTCGTGAAGCGCGACAGGAAGCAGGCGGCGGTGATCGTCCCGGCGGGGCGGCCGCCGATGTTGCCGAAATCGGCGAAGTTGCTCTTGAGCTGCTCCTGGTAGTCCTCGAACAGCGGCAGTTGCCAGGCGCGATCCCAGGCGGCATTGCCGGCCTCGAGCAGCTCGCGCGCGAGGCCGTCGTGGTTGGCCATGAGGCCGCTTGCGACGTGGCCCAGCGCGATCACGCAGGCGCCGGTGAGCGTGGCGACGTCGATCACGCACTCGGGCTCGAAGCGTTCGACATAGGTCAGCGCGTCGCAGAGGATCAGGCGACCCTCGGCGTCGGTATTGAGGATCTCGATGGTCTGGCCGGACAGCGAGGTGACGATGTCGCCGGGACGCGTTGCATTGCCGCCGGGCATGTTCTCGACGGTGGGCACCACTGCGATGACGTTGAGCGGCAGCTTCATCAGCGCGGCGGCCTTGATCGTGGCCAGCACGCTCGCAGCGCCCGACATGTCGAACTTCATTTCGTCCATGTCCTGCGGCGGCTTCAGCGAGATGCCGCCGGTATCGAAGGTGACGCCCTTGCCGACCAGGACGATCGGCTTGTCGCTCGCCTTGCCGCCGCGATACTTGACGATGATGAACTGCGGCGGCTCGTTCGAGCCCTTGGCCACCGCCAGCAGCGCGTTCATTCCCAGCCGCTCCATTTCCTCGCGGCCGAGCACCTCGGCTTCCAGGCCATGCTCGCTGGCCAGGGCACGCGCCTGTTCGGCGAGATAGGTCGGCGTGCAGACGTTACCCGGCAGGTTGGCGAGATTCTTCATCGTCTGCATGCCGGCGGCGATGGCCTGGCCTTCGAGCAGCGCCTGTTCCGCGGCGGCAAGCTCGCTGCGGCGTTCGACGCAGAAGGTCAGCTTGCGCAGCGGCCGCCGCACCTCGTCCTTCTTCGATTTCATCTGGTCGAAGCGGTAGAGCGTCTCCTCGGCGGTCATCACCGCCTGCCGCACGCGCCAGGCGACGTCGCGTTTCTTCACCGCCAGCTCGGTCAGATACAGCGTGCCGTCGAAGCCGCCGGTTTCGTTCAGGGTGCGCACCGCCGCGGCGATGGCATTGCGGTATTCCGTTTCACGAAATTCCCGTTCCTTGCCCAGACCGACCAGCAGGACGCGGTCGGCCTCCATGCCCGGCACCTTGTGCAGCAGCAGGGTCGTCCCCGCCTTGCCTTCCATGTCGCCGCGCCGCAGCAGTTCGGAAAGATAGCCGCGCGCCGCGTTGTCGATCAGCTCCGCGGGCAAAGAGAGCTTGCGTGGTTCGAAGACGCCGACGACGACGCAGGCCGTGCGCTGTTTTTCCGGGCTTCCGCTCTTTATGCTAAATTCCACCGTGCGCTCCTGGAGTTGGGAAAAAGCGAAGTTTAAGCAATTTTCAGGCACATTCGGCGCCCAAGACGAATTTCCGCGAGTTTTTCATAAGCAATCCGCTGCGATGATCTTCCGGCGCGCCGCCCAACGCGAGTTTGCGCAAACCGCCAGCGCGGTGTTTGTCGCGCTTTTCGCCATTCTCCTCACCGTTCAGCTGATCCGGCTGCTGAAGGCGGCCGCGACGGGTTCGGCGGCTTCCGAGGGCGTCGCCGCGCTGCTCGGCTTCAGCGCGCTGCAATTCCTGCCCGTGGTGCTGTCGCTGACCCTGTTCGTGTCGATCCTGCTCACGCTGTCGAGGAGCTACCGCGATTCCGAGATGGCGATCTGGTTCTCCTCCGGCCTGCCCCTGACGGCCTGGGTGGGCCCGGTGCTGCGGTTCGCGTTGCCGGTGGTGATCGTGATCGCCGTGCTGGCATTGTTTCTCGCCCCCTGGTCGATCAGCAAGCGGGCGGAGTTCGTGCAGCGTCTGGATCAGCGCGACGATCTGGCGCGCGTCTCACCGGGCGCATTCAACGAATCGGCGCGGGGCGACCGGGTGTTTTTCGTCGAATCGGTTCCCGAGACCGACGGCCGGCCGGACAAGGTCAAAAACATTTTCATCAGTTCCGTGCAGCACGGCCGGGAAGGCGTGGTGGCGGCCGCGCAAGGGCATGTCGAAGTGGCGCAAAACGGCGACAAATTCATCGTCCTGACCCAGGGGCGGCGCTATGAGGGGGTTGCCGGCGTGGCCGAGTATCGGCTGATGGCCTTCGACCGCTATGCGGTCCGTATCGAGGCTGCGGAGGAAGGCGGCCGCACCGAGAAGTCGGCCAAGAGCCTGTCGACCTGGGAGCTCATCGAGGAGCCGAGCAATGCCAACATGGGCGAGCTGCTGTGGCGCATCGGCATTCCCCTGTCGGCGCTGACGCTCGCCTTGCTGGCGATCCCGCTCTCCTTCGTCAATCCGCGCGCCGGGCGCACGAACAACCTGATTCTCGCCCTGCTGACCTACATGATCTACAACAATCTGCTCTCCGTCAGCCAGGCCTGGGTGGCGCAGGGGCGCATTTCCTTCGCGGTCGGCGCCTGGGCCGTGCATGTGCTGATGCTGCTCCTTCTGGTCGCGATGTTCTGGAAGCGTCTGGCGGTGTTCTCGCCCTGGCGACTGTTGAGGCGCTGACGATGCAGGTCTATGAGCGTCATCTGGCCCGTGAGATCTACGGCGACGTCCTGCTCGTGCTGGCGGCCTTTCTGGCGCTGTTCGCGTTTTTCGACCTGATCCACGAGCTCGAATCGGTCGGCAAGGGCGGTTACGAGCTGCATCATGCGCTCGGCTTCGTCGCACTGAGTCTGCCGGGCCGGGCTTACGAGATCCTGCCGATCGCGGTGCTGATCGGCACGCTCTATGGGCTTACGCTGCTGGCGCGTCATTCGGAAATCACCGTGCTGCGCGCCTCGGGGCTGTCCACCGGCGATTTGCTGCTGACGCTGGCGAAGATCGGCAGTCTCTTCGTTCTGCTGACCCTGCTGCTCGGCGAGTTCGTCGCTCCGCAGACCGAGCGCATGGCCCAGCAGCTGCAATTGACCGCCAAGAGCCAGCTCGTCGGCCAGGCCTTCCGCTCCGGGCTATGGGTCAAGGATGGCCATTCGTTCATCAACGTCCGCGAAGTGCTGCCCGACACCCGTCTGCGTGGCATCCGCGTCTATACTTTCGACGAAAACTACCGGCTGCGCTCGATCAGCGAGGCCGAGCAAGGCAGTTATCTGCCCTCCGGCGAATGGCGCCTCGACAATGTCGCGCAGACGCTGTTCGACGACGAGAAAGCCCGCGTGGTGCGTCAGGAAACGGTCGATTGGCGCTCCGCGCTCAATCCCGACATCCTCTCCGTGCTGCTCGTCCAGCCCGAGCGGATGTCGCTGGCGAACCTCTATCAGTACATCCGCCATCTGAGCGAGAACCAGCAAAAGACCGAGCGCTACGAGATCGCGCTGTGGAAGAAGCTGACCTATCCGCTGGCGGCGCTGGTGATGATGGCACTCGCCGTGCCCTTCGCCTACATCCACGAACGCACGGTCGTGGTGAGCGCGAAAGTGTTCGCCGGCGTGATGCTGGGCATCGTCTTCCATATGCTCAACGGCCTGTTCTCGCATCTGGGCATCATCAATCACTGGACGCCCTGGATCGCCGCCGTGACGCCGAGCGTCATGTTCTTGTTCGCGGCCGGTTCGCTGCTATGGTGGGTGGAACGAAGATGATGCGTGTGCCGGCCAGCCGGTCATGCAAAAACTGGTGGTCGCGGTCGAAAAAGGCCCACAGCAGCCCCGCGCCATAGAACAGCACGCTGGGCCAGCTCAGCAGCTGGCGCAGGATCAGCTGGCGGGGCGAAGGCGGCGCGCCGTCGAGGGCGACGAGGCGCAGCCGCCAGGTCTTCATCGCCAGAGTCTGGCCGCCGTGCCGCCACTGCCAGAGGAAATAGGCCGCGACGACGACGAAGACATGAACGAGCAGCAGCGGCCCGGGGGCGACGAGGCCGAGCGCCATGCCCAGTGCCAGCTGCGGCAGCAGGAAGGCGACGAGCAGCACGCCAGCCAGCAGCAGGGTTTCGTAAATCAGGCTGGCGAAGCGGCGCCGCAGGCTGGCCAGCGGAGGATGCGGGATTTGAGTCTGATTCACTCGCCGTCGGGACTGGGCGCCGGGGCCGCCGTGCTATCTGCGGAAACGGCCGGAGCGCCCTCTTCTCCGCTCGGCGCCTTGGGCTCGGGCTGGAGCGGCGTGGTGGCATTGGGCCGCAGTGGGTTCTTGGGCGGCTTGAAAGGCGAGATCGGCGAACTCGGCGCGGCGACCACCGGGGTCGCGACGCGTTCGTGCGGCAAAGGCGCCGCTGCCGGCGGCTTCTTCGGTGTCTTGATTCTGGGTTGCGACGGAACCTTGCTGCGCAGATGCTCCTTTTCCTGCTCGCTGAGTGCGGAATACTCTTGCCACTTCTGTTTGATCGCCGCCCGCTCCTCGGGAGCGATGCGCAACAGCGATTTGTATTTCTCGCGTGCGATCTGGCGCTCTTCCGGGGCGAGCCGGGCCCATTCGCGCATGTTGCGCTGCAGGCTCGCCTGCTCGGCCGGAGTCATCGAAGGGTAACGCTGGGCGATGCCGATCCACTTCTTGCGGCGGAAGGCGTCCATTTCCCCCCATTCCTTTTCGAGGGGAGCGAGGATCGCACGCTGCTCGGGTGTCAGGGCGGACCACTCGGGCTGTTCGAAGCGCGGCAGCGCGGCATGGGCGCTACTGCCGGCCAGCAGGGTGGCCAACGACAATAGCCGGATCAGTCTCCAGAAGACGAGTCTTTTTCGAGCCATGCCTGAAAGCCTTTGTCCAGGTAAGCGTGGGGCGGCAGGTCATCGGCAAGCAGGGCGCTATCGATTGCCTCGCATTCGCTGGCTTGATTGAAGCCGTTCCAGACATAGGCCAGGCCGACGCCGAGCAGCAAGGCCAGCATTGCAAGCCAGGTGCGCAGCGGATGCCTGTCCTCGTCCCCTGCGAGCAGTGCCGTGCCGTCAGCGCCGACCAGGACGGCCTTGTGGGCGATGACGCGCTGATGTTGCAGGGCCTGTTCGCGGGCGGCGCGCAGGCGCTCGACGATTTCGAGGTCGAGACTTTGCGCGCCACGGTCGAGGACGTGGCAGATTTGGCGGGCGAACATTTCTTCCTGGCTCATGGTCTGATTCCTTTTGCCTCGAGCGCGGCCGCCAGGGCATGGGTGGCGCGCGAACAATGGGTTTTGACACTGCCTTCCGTGCACCCCATGATGGCGGCGGTTTCGGCAATGTCCAATCCTTCCCAATAACGCAGCAGGAAGGCTTCACGTTGACGGGGTGGCAGATTTTTCAAGGCTTCCTCCACGAGATTCAGGGTTTCTGCCCGTAGCAGCGCGGCGAGCGGCGCGGCGAAGGGGTTGGCCTCCTCATCCGTTTCCAGCGTTTCGAGCGCGTCGGCGGGATTCTCTTCATCGCCCTCGAACGCCGTCAGCGAGGTGAACATCTCTCCGCGCGTGCGGGTGCGCCGGAAATGGTCGCGGATCGCATTTTGCAGGATACGCTGGAACAACGGCGGCAACTCCTCGGCGGGCCGGTCGCCGTATTTTTCGGCGATGCGCATCATGCTGTCCTGGACGATGTCGAGCGCCGCATCCTCGTCGCGCACGGCGAACAAAGCCTGCTTGAAAGCGCGGCGCTCGACGCTGGCGAGAAAGTTGGAGAGCTCGGCGCGGGAAGCCAAGGAAGAAGCCGGATCGTATCTGAAAAAGAAAGTGGAAAGCCGCGAAGCCTTGACCACGCGTATTGCTGTCAAGTATCGTTGCACGTTTCGGACGTGAACACCGACAACGATGGAACGAAGAAAATGCAATTGACAGGCGCGGAGATTGTAATCAGGTGTCTCCAGGAAGAAAAGGTCGACTATGTGTTCGGCTACCCTGGCGGCTCGGTGTTGTTCATCTACGATGAATTGTTCAAGCAGGATCAGGTCAGGCACGTGCTGGTGCGCCACGAGCAGGCGGCCGTGCATGCGGCCGATGCCTATTCGCGCTCGTCGGACAAGGTGGGCGTCTGTCTGGTCACCTCCGGTCCGGGGGTGACCAATGCCGTGACCGGCATCGCCACCGCCTACATGGACTCGATCCCGCTGGTGGTGCTCACCGGTCAGGTGCCGACCGCCTACATCGGCCAGGACGCCTTCCAGGAAGCGGATACGGTCGGCATCACCCGGCCGTGCGTGAAGCACAACTTTCTCGTCAAGGATGTCAAGGACCTCGCCATCACGATCAAAAAGGCGTTCTATCTGGCCAAGACCGGCCGTCCTGGTCCGGTGCTGGTCGACATCCCGAAGGACATCACGATCCAGAAGACCGAGTTCCACTATCCGAAAACCCTCTCGATGCGCTCCTACAACCCGGTGGTGAAGGGGCATACCGGTCAGATCAAGAAGGCGGTCCAGCTTCTGCTGGAGGCGAAGCGGCCGATGATCTACACCGGCGGCGGGGTGATCCTCTCGAACGCCGCCGAAAAGCTCACGAGGCTCGCGCGCATGCTCGGTTTCCCGGTCACCCAGACGCTGATGGGGCTGGGCGGCTATCCGGCCACCGATCGCCAGCATCTGGGCATGCTGGGGATGCACGGCACCTTTGAGGCCAACATGGCGATGCAGGAATGCGACGTGCTGCTGGCGATCGGCGCGCGCTTCGACGACCGTGTGATCGGCAACCCGGAACACTTCGCGCGCAATCCGCGCAAGATCATCCACGTCGATATCGATCCGTCCTCGATCTCGAAGCGCGTGAAAGTCGATGTGCCGATCGTCGGCAACGTCCCCGATGTGATCGACGAGATCATCCGCCAGCTCGAAGCTTCCGAGGGCAAGCCCGACGCCAGGCACCTCGCGGCCTGGTGGAAGCAGATCGAGGAGTGGCGCAGCAAGAATTGCCTCAAATACAAGATGGGCAGCGAGCTGATCATGCCGCAATACGTCGTCGAGAAGCTCTACGAGGTCACCGGCGGCGATGCCTTCGTGACTTCCGACGTCGGCCAGCACCAGATGTGGGCCGCCCAGTATTACAAATTCGACAAGCCGCGCCGCTGGATCAACTCCGGAGGGCTCGGCACGATGGGCTTCGGCCTGCCGGCGGCGATGGGGGTGCGCTTCGCCAATCCCGATGCGACCGTCGCCTGCATCACCGGCGAGGGCTCGATCCAGATGAACATCCAGGAGCTCTCCACCTGCAAGCAGTTCCACCTGCCGATCAAGATCCTCTGCCTCAACAACGGCTATCTCGGCATGGTGCGCCAGTGGCAGCAGATGTTCCACGGCAACCGCTATGCCGAATCCTATGTCGATGCGTTGCCCGATTTCGTCAAGCTGGCCGAAGCCTACGGCCATGTCGGCATGCGCATCACCAAGCCGGCCGACGTCGAGCCGGCCTTGAGGGAAGCTTTCGTCAAGCACAAGAACCAGCTGGTGTTCCTCGACTTCCTGACCGACAAGACCGCCAATGTGTTCCCGATGGTCGCGGCCGGCAAGGGACTGTCCGAAATGATCCTGGCCGAGGAGCTGTGAAGCATGCGTCACATCATCTCCATCCTGATCGAAAACGAATCCGGCGCCCTCTCGCGCGTCTCCGGCCTGTTCTCCGCGCGCGGCTACAACATCGATTCGCTGACCGTCGCGCCGACCGAGGATCCTTCCCTGTCGCGCATGACCATCGTCAGCATCGGTTCCGACGACATCATCGAGCAGATCACCAAGCAGCTGAACAAATTGATCGACGTCGTCAAGGTGGTCGATCTGTCCGAAGCGCCGCACATCGAACGCGAGCTGATGCTCGTCAAGGTGCGCGCCACCGGCAAGGACCGCGAGGAGATGAAGCGCGTCGCCGACATCTTCCGCGGCCACATCATCGACGTCACCGAGTCCTCCTACGTCATCGAGCTCACCGGCGACGGCGCCAAGCTCGACGCCTTCCTCAACGCCATCGACCGCTCGCTGATCCTCGAAACCGTGCGCACCGGCGTGTGTGGCATCGGCCGTGGCGATCGCATTCTCAAAGTCTGAACCAGCAAAGGGGTAATCATGAAAGTCTATTACGACAAGGACGCCGACCTCTCCCTGATCAAGGGCAAGAAGGTCACCATCGTCGGCTATGGCTCGCAGGGCCATGCCCATGCGCAAAACCTCAAGGACTCCGGCGTCAAGGTCACCGTCGGCCTGCGCAAGAACGGCGCATCATGGGACAAGGCCAAGAAGGCGGGCCTGAAGGTCGAGGAGGTCGCCAAGGCGGTCAAGGACGCCGACGTCGTCATGATGCTGTTGCCGGACGAGACGATCCCCGCCGTCTATTACGCCGATGTCGAGCCGAACATGAAGAAAGGCGCGGCGCTCGCTTTCGCGCACGGCTTCAACATCCATTACAACCAGGTCGTGCCGCGCGACGATGTCGATGTCATCATGATTGCGCCGAAAGGGCCGGGACACACCGTGCGTTCCGAATACCTGCGCGGCGGCGGCGTGCCCTCGCTGATCGCCGTCTATCAGGATCGCAGCGGCAAGGCGAAGGACATCGCGCTCTCCTATGCCGCGGCCAACGGCGGCACCAAGGGCGGCGTGATCGAGACCACCTTCCGCGAGGAGACCGAGACCGATCTGTTCGGAGAACAGGCGGTGCTCTGCGGCGGCCTTGTCGAGCTCATCAAGGCCGGCTTCGAGACGCTGACCGAAGCCGGTTATGCGCCCGAGATGGCCTATTTCGAGTGCCTGCACGAGGTGAAGCTGATCGTCGACCTGATCTTCGAGGGCGGCATCGCCAACATGAACTACTCGATCTCCAACAACGCCGAATTCGGCGAATATGTCACCGGGCCGAAGGTGATCGGTCCCGAGGCGCGCGCGGCGATGAAGGAAGCGCTGCGCAACATCCAGAACGGCGATTACGCCAAGCAGTTCATCCTCGAAGGCAAGACCAACTATCCGGCGATGACGGCACGGCGGCGTCTGACGGCCGCGCACCCGATCGAGCAGGTGGGTGCGCAGTTGCGCGAGATGATGCCGTGGATCAAGGCCAAAGCCCTGGTCGATAAATCGAAGAACTGAAATTCTGCTGCGGTGGCCATCTGCGGTGTTACCCGCCCGCTCACAACCTCGCCTACCTATAAAGGTATGTCTCGGTCGCTCGCGGTCGGGCGCCTAGCATCTGGCCATCCTCACGACGAATTTCATCCCTCTTCGAGCAGCCATTCGTGAATCACTATCCTCACCCTCTGATCGCCAAGGAAGGCTGGCCCTTCCTTGGCGCTGCCGTGGTACTCGCGCTGCTGGTGACGTTCGGCGGCGCGCCGCTTCCGTGGTCCGTGCCGTTCTGGCTGGTCGCGCTCTTCGTCCTGCAGTTCTTCCGCGATCCGCCGCGCGCCGTGCCGGGCGATGCGAAGAGCGTGCTTTCGCCGGCCGACGGCCGCATCGTCGCCATCGAGCCGGCGTTTGATCCGTGGCTCGAGCGCGAGACGCTCAAGATCAGCGTGTTCATGAACGTCTTCAACGTGCATTCGAATCGCAGCCCGATCGATGGCGAGGTCGTGAACCGCTGGTATCACCCGGGCAAGTTCGTCAATGCCGATCTCGACAAGGCCTCGACCGAGAACGAGCGCAATGCGCTGCACCTGCGCAGCCTCGACGGCCAGGACATCACCTGCGTGCAGGTGGCCGGATTGATCGCGCGGCGCATCCTCTGTTATGTCGAACCGGGCGACAAACTCACGCGCGGCCAGCGCTACGGCTTCATCCGCTTCGGCTCGCGCGTCGATCTGTATTTGCCCAAGGACGTTGCCGTCAAAGTGACGGTGGGGCAGAAGGTGCGCGCGACGGAGACGATCCTCGCCGAACTGCCGTAAGCATCCCGCCACCGGCGGCCGGTTACAATAAACCGCACGTCCTTTCAGCCGCTGCGCGCCATGCCCGACTATCGCCCCCGCAAGACCCTGTTCAATCCGGAACTGCGCCGGCGGGGGATCTATATCCTGCCCAATCTGTTCACCACGGCGGCGCTGTTCTCGGGCTTCTATGCGATCGTGCAGGCGATGAACGGCAAGTTCGAGGTCGCGGCCGTGGCCATCTTCATCGCCATGGTGTTCGACGGGCTCGACGGCCGTGTGGCACGGCTCACGCACACGCAAAGCGCCTTCGGCGCCGAATACGATTCGCTCTCCGACATGGTCTCCTTCGGCGCCGCGCCGGCGCTGGTGGTGTATGAGTGGGCGCTCAAGGACCTGGGCAAGCTCGGCTGGATCGCCGCCTTCATCTACTGCGTCGGTGCGGCGCTGCGTCTGGCGCGCTTCAACACGAACATCGAGGTGGTCGACAAGCGCTGGTTCCAGGGCTTGCCGAGCCCGGCCGCCGCCGCGCTGGTGGCGGGACTGGTCTGGGTGCTGATCGACAACGAATGGAGCGGGCAGGAGGCGCGCTGGTATGCCTGCGCCCTGACCATTTTCGCCGGGGTGACGATGGTGACCAGCCTGCGCTACTACTCGGGCAAGAACATCAACCTGAGGAAGAGCGTGCCATTCATCATCGTCGTCGCCGTCGCGCTCGGCTTCGCGCTGGTGTCGAGCTATCCGCCCGGCGTGCTGTTCGCGCTGTTTCTCGCCTATGCATTGTCCGGTTACGTCATCGCCGTGCTCGATTGGCTCGATAGCCGCAAAAAGCTTGCGCAGGGCGAATAGTTTGTTATAGTTGCGCCATGACTGCGACGTCGTTCGGCCTCTCCGCGTTCCTTCTCGGCCTCGCCGCCCTGGCGGCGGCGCGTGCGTCGCTCTTCACCAAGCTGCGCCCGCTGCTGCGCCGCGCGCGCTGAACATCCCCCTCCCCCACAATTCGAGTAAGCGCATCCCGTGGCCTGGCGGCGGCGGGTTGTCATGAGCGTCTGACATTCCAGCGGAGAATGAAATGAGCAAACCACAGTTGTTGATTTTCGACACCACCTTGCGCGACGGCGAGCAGAGTCCGGGCGCGGCGATGACGCGCGAGGAGAAGATGCGCATCGCCCGGCAGCTGGAGAAGATGCGCGTCGACATCATCGAGGCGGGTTTCGCCGCGGCAAGCCCCGGCGATTACGAGGCGATCCGCGCGATTGCCGAGGTGATCAAGGATTCGACCGTATGCTCGCTGGCGCGCGCCAACGAGAAGGACGTGCGGCGCGCCGGTGAGGCCATCAAGCCGGCGGCGCGTGGCCGCATCCACACCTTCATCGCCACCTCGCCGATCCACATGGAGAAGAAGCTGCGCATGAAGCCCGACGAGGTCGTCGCGGCGGCGGTGCAGGCGGTCAAATGGGCGCGCGAATACACCGATGACGTCGAGTTCTCGGCCGAGGACGCGGTGCGTTCGGACTTCGATTTCCTGTGCCGCGTTTTCGACGCGGTGATCAAGGCGGGGGCGAAGACCATCAACGTGCCGGACACCGTCGGCTACAGCATTCCGGCCGAATGGGGCGAGCGCATGCGTGCCCTGATCGAGAACGTACCGGATGCCGACAAGGTGATCTGGTCGACGCACTGCCACAACGACCTTGGGCTGGCCGTCGCCAATTCGCTCGCCGCGGTGCTCAATGGCGCGCGCCAGGTCGAATGCACGATCAACGGTCTGGGCGAGCGCGCCGGCAATGCCGCGCTCGAAGAGATCGTCATGGCGGTGAGGACGCGCAAGGATCTGTTCCCGGTCGAAACGCGCATCGACACGACACAGATCGTCGCCGCTTCGCGTCTCGTCTCGCAGATCACCGGTTACGTCGTGCAGCCGAACAAGGCGATCGTCGGCGCCAACGCCTTCGCGCATGAATCGGGCATCCATCAGGATGGCGTGCTCAAGCACCGCGAGACTTACGAGATCATGCGCGCCGAGGATGTCGGCTGGAATGCCAACCGCATTTCGCTCGGCAAGCTGTCGGGGCGTAACGCCTTCAAGACCAAGCTCGCCGAGCTCGGCATCCAGCTCGACAGCGAAGAGGCGCTGAACGCCGCCTTCGCGCGTTTCAAGGAGCTCGCCGACAAGAAGCGCGAGATCTTCGACGAAGACCTGCACGCCATCGTCTCCGACGAGATGGTCACGCCCGAAGTCGAGCATTACAAGCTGGTCGCCTCGCGCTTCCATTCCGAGACCGGCGAAGCGCCGAACGCCGAGCTGACGCTGGCGGTCGGCGGCGTCGAGAAGCACGCCCAGGCGACCGGCAGCGGGCCGGTGGATGCCGCCTTCCGCGCGATCGAGGCGGTGGTGCAAAGCGGCGCCGAGCTCTTGCTCTATTCGGTGAATGCGATCACCACCGGCACCGATGCCCAGGGCGAGGTGACCGTACGGCTGGCCAAGGATGGCCGCATCGTCAATGGCCAAGGGGCGGATACCGACATCATCGTCGCCTCGGCGAAGGCCTATCTGAACGCCTTGAACAAGCTCCATGCCGGCGCCGAGCGCGTCAATCCGCAACTGTGACGAACCAGCCGGCGTCGGCGAAAGTCGGCGCTGGCAATACGGCATGGGATGGTAATGACGTTCTTTCGTCTCGTCGCGCGGGTCATGCGTCGCTTCCGCGACGAGCGCTATGCCCAGACTGCCGCGGCGCTGTCCTTCGCCACCCTGCTCGGCCTGGTGCCGATGGTCGTGGTCGGGGCGGCGCTGATCGAGCTGCTCCCCTTCGGCATCAAGCTGTCCGCTGCGCTCGAACAGTTCCTGCTCACCACGCTGCTGCCCGACAAGGCCGGCAAGGTGATCGCCAGCTATCTGGGCGAATTCGCCCAGCGTGCCGGCCGCATGACCTGGATCGGGCTGGCCGTCCTCGGCACGACGGCGCTGTTGCAGATGCTGACCATCGAGCGCAGCTTCGCCGCGATCTGGAAGGTCAAACGCCAGCGCCCCCTGCCGAAGCGGATCGGCCTGCACTTGCTGACGCTGTTGCTCGGCCCGCTGGCGTTCGGCAGCGCGCTGGCGAGCACGACCTATCTGGCGACCGTTTCCTTCGGCTGGGTTGCAGAGCCGCGCTGGGTGCGCCTGGCGTTTTCCCAACTCTTGCCGCTCGTCTTTCTCGCCGCGCTGTTCGCGCTGCTTTACTGGGCCTTGCCCAACCGGCCGGTGGCGCGCTGGCATGCCGCTTTGGCCGGCGCCCTGACGGCGCTCGCCTTCGTCGGCATGCAGCGGCTGTTCGCGCTCTACATCGTCAAGCTCCCGACCTACACGCTGATCTATGGCCCCTTCGCAGTGATGCCGATCTTTCTGCTCTGGTTGTATCTTTCCTGGACGGTGATTCTCGTCGGTGCGCTCGTCACCGCGGAGTTGCCCACCGTATTACGCCACTGACCTGGAGGAGGAGAGATGAGATTTCTATTGCGTTTTGCCGTTATCTGCTTTGCCTGGCTGTCTTGCGCGCTGGCCGCGCCCGCCGATGACTTTTTCGATACTTCGCTCGGCGATTACGCCGCCGAGCTGAAGACGGCGCAGGCGCAGGGCAAGCGCGGCATCCTCTTGGTGCTCGAAGCCGAAGGCTGTCCGTTTTGCAAGCGCATGCGCGAGCAGATCATGAGCCGGCCGGAGGTGCGCGAGTATTTCCACCGCCATTTCAACGTCTTCAGCCTCGATGTCAATGGCAGCGTCGCCGTGACGACGCCGGAAGGAAAGGAAATGACGGAAAAGGCGTTCGCCCGCAACCTCAAATTCAAGGGCACGCCGACTTTCGTCTTCTTCGGCTTCGATGGCCGGGAGATGGCCCGCTTCAGCGGCGCCACGCGCGATGCCGAAACCTTCCTCGCCCTGGGGCGATACGTCGCGGAAGGTCATTGGCAACGGATGAGTTTCGAGCAGTTCGGCGCTTCCCGCTGAACGAACCTTGACCGACATCCGTCGTCCCACTAAAATAACCTGAGTAAAAACATCAACTATTATTAGAGGGATCCGCGATGAACAAGGAAAAGATTCACGAGCTCGTCACCCAGCAACCCGTCGTGCTGTTCATGAAGGGGACGAAACAGTTTCCGCGCTGCGGCTTTTCGGGCCGCGCCGCGGAAATCCTCAAGCGCTGCAACGTCGATTTCGTCGATGTCAATGTGCTGGCCGAGGAAGACACCGTGCCGGAACTGCGCGAGTATGCCGACTGGCCGACCATCCCGGTGCTCTACATCCGCGGCGAATTCATCGGCGGCTGCGACATCATGACCGAGATGTACCAGGCCGGAGAGCTGCAGGCCAAGCTCGGCGACCTGATGAAACAGGCGGCGTAAAACTTCAGCCGCGCAGTTCGGCGACCAGCCGCTCGATCATCCGCCGCGCCTGGCCCAGGTAGCTGGCGCCGAACATGTTGAAGTGGTTGAGGATGTGATAGAGGTTGTAGAGGGTCTTGCGTACCTCGAAACCCGGATCGAGCGGCCAGGCGGCGCGATAGGCCGCATAGAACGCCTCGGGAAAGCCGCCGAATAGTTCCGCCATCGCCAGATCCGCCTCGCGGTCGCCGCGATAGACGGCCGGATCGAAGATCACCGCAGTGCCATCGGGGAGCTCGCCGGCGTTGCCGGCCCACAGATCGCCATGCAGCAGGCAGGGCTGCGGCCGGTAATCGAGAAAGAAGGCGCCGACGCCCTCGACGAGCCGCTCGCCCAGCGAGAGCGTCGCGCGGGGCAGCCCATTGGCCTGGGCGAGCGCCAGTTGTGGCCGCAGGCGTTCCGCGGCAAAGAAGCTCGGCCAGCTCGCGTGCGAGCGGTTCGATTGCGGCGTGCTGCCGATGAAGTTGTCACGCGGCCAGCCGAAGCGGGCTTCGGCCTCTTGCCCGCTGCACCGGTGCAATGCGGCGAGCTGCTCGCCGAGTCGCGCTCCCGCGCGGGGCGAGAGCGGCGCGAGTTCGAGATATTCCAGTTCGATCCAGGCGGTGCCGTTTTCCGTGATGCCCGTGCCGAAGACCTCGGGAACGCGTACCGTCTGCGTGGCCCGCAGCGCGGCGAGGCCATCGACCTCCGCCTCGAACATCGCCCGCCGGCTCGCGGGGCCGGTTTTCCTGAAACGCCGCTCTACGGGGGGCGGAGTCCTTGTCACGTCTGCAAAACTTGCCGCCGGTCCCGTCGTTCAGAGCGTGTCGCGCATCCGCAGGATGGCGGCTCTGACCTGTTCCGGTGCGGTGCCGCCGGGATGGTTGCGCGCGGCCAGCGAGCCGGCGACCGTGAGCACGTCGAATACGTCTTCGCCGATCAGTGGCGAGAAAGTCCGCAACTCGGCCAGCGGCAGATCGGCCAGGTCGCAGCCGCGCGCTTCGGCCGCGCGCACCGCGCGCGCGACGGCTTCGTGGGCGTCGCGGAACGGCAGGCCTTTCTTGACGAGATAGTCGGCCAGATCGGTCGCCGTTGCGAAGCCTTGCCTGAGTGCCGCGGCCATCGCCTCGGGCTTGACGCGGATGCCGGTGACCAGATCGGCGAAGATCGTCAGCGTGTCGAGCAGGGTGTCGGCGGTGTCGAACAGCGGCTCCTTGTCTTCCTGGTTGTCCTTGTTGTAGGCGAGCGGCTGGGCCTTCATCAGCGTCAAGAGGCCCATCAGGTGACCGAAGACGCGGCCGCTCTTGCCGCGGGCGAGCTCCGGCACGTCCGGGTTCTTCTTCTGCGGCATGATCGACGAGCCGGTGCAGAAGCGGTCGGCCAGATCGATGAAGCCGACGCGCGGACTCATCCAGAGGATCAGTTCTTCGGAAAAGCGCGAGACATGCACCATCGTCAGCGCGGCGGCGGCGGTAAATTCGATCGCGAAATCACGGTCGGAGACGGCGTCGAGCGAATTGGCGCATACGCCATCGAAACCGAGCTCGCGCGCGACGGATTCGCGGTCGATCGGGAAGGTCGTGCCGGCGAGCGCCGCAGCGCCCAGCGGCAGCTGGTTGGCGCGGCGGCGGCAATCGGCGAAACGCGCCCGGTCGCGGGCGAACATTTCGACGTAGGCCATCAGATGGTGGCCGAAAGTGACCGGCTGGGCCACCTGCAAGTGGGTGAAGCCGGGCAGGGGGGTCGCCGCATGCGCCTCGGCCACGTCGAGCAGCGCGCGCATCAGCGCCACCAGGCGAGTGTCGAGCATGTCGATCGTGTCGCGCAGCCAGAGACGGATGTCGGTGGCGACCTGGTCGTTGCGCGAGCGGCCGGTGTGCAGGCGCTTGCCGGCATCACCGATGAGTGCGGTGAGACGCTTCTCGATGTTCAGATGAACGTCTTCGTCATCGAGGTTCCAGACGAATTCGCCACGTTCGATCTCCGCCGCGATCTCGGCGAGGCCACGCTCGATCGCCGCCAGGTCCTCGGCTGAAATGATGCCCTGGCGTGCCAGCATCCTCGCGTGGGCGAGCGAGCCGCGGATGTCCTGCGCGGCCATGCGCCGGTCGAAGAAGACCGAGGCGGTGTAACGTTTCACGAGGTCGGCGACGGGCTCGGAGAAGCGGCCCGACCAGACCTTGGCAGGGCTGGCGTCGGCAGGGCGATCTGACATAATGATGCGGAACAAATATTTGCGAAGCCATGAGTATACCCTCGCCTTCCGCTGCCATCGGCGTGCCCGATTTCCGCAATCAGGGCATCTGGCTGCGTCTGCTGCTGGCGGGAAACGGCCTGCTGCTGCTCGTGACCCTGGCGCGCAACCGCGAGCTGGCGCGCCTGCCCGCGGAGATTCTCGAAAACGCCGCCCTTGCCGAGCCGGCCTTGCTGCTCGTGCTGGTGGGGCTGTTTCCGTTCTCCCGATGGCTCAGGCGCCAGCGTCCGGCGCTGGCGTCCGCGTGGGTCGTGGCCTGGGCGGCGGCGGCCTTCGCCATGATCGACGGGCTGTTGGCCGCGGCCTTCGACGGCGCACCCGGCTGGCGCGCGCCGCTCGCGGGCGGTTTGGGCGCCGCGCTGCTGCTGGCCTGGTTTAGCCTGCGCGCCCAGGCCCAGGCACCGGCGCTCGCCGAAGCGCGACTGGCGGCGCTCAACGCCAGGATCCGGCCGCATTTCCTGTTCAACAGCCTGAATGCGATCCTCGGCGTGCTGCGCGACGATCCGCGCCGCGCGGAAAGCGCCCTCGAAGAGCTGGCCGATCTGTTCCGCGTACTGCTGCGCGACAATCGCGAGCTGGTGCCGCTGTCGGAAGAAATCGCGCTGGCGCGCAAGTATCTGGCGATCGAAAAGCTGCGTCTCGGTGAGCGCCTGCAAGTGTGCTGGGAAATGGCCGATTGCCCCCCCGAAATCCTCGCGCCGCCGTTGCTGTTGCAGCCTTTGCTGGAGAACGCCGTTTATCACGGCATCGAGCCGGCCGCGGCGCCGGGCGAGATTCGCGTGCGCCTCCATGCCGGGCGCGGCAGCGTGAGCATCGAAATCGACAATCCGCTGCCGAGCCAAACGCTGCAACGTCCCGGCAATCAAATGGCGCTGGACAATCTGCGTGAGCGGCTGATGCTGTTCTACGATCTGGAAGCGCGTCTCGAAAGCGGCATCGAGGACGGACGTTATCGCGTCCGCGTGGAACTGCCGCGCCGGGAAGCCAGATGAATACGACTCCCCGCCTGCTCATCGTCGACGACGAAGCGCCGGCACGGCAGCGGCTGCGCCACTTGCTCGAGGACATCGCGCCGCAGTTTCCGCATCGCCTCGTCGGCGAAGCGGGCGATGGCCTGGCGGCGCTCGAACTGTTGGAGCACACGCCGGCGGACATCGTCCTCACCGACATCCGCATGCCGGTCCTGGACGGCATCGAGCTCGCCCGGCAGCTTTCTGGCTCGCTCCAGCCGCCGGCGATCGTGTTCGTCACGGCGTATGACGAATTCGCGCTGACCGCCTTCGATCTCGCCGCGGTCGACTACCTGCTCAAGCCGGTGCGCGCGCCGCGCCTGTTCGAAGCCCTGAAGAAGGCGCGCCGCCTGATGCCCGACGACGCCCTGTTCAGATCGCTCGCGCCGGCGGCACGCACCCGGCTGCGGGTGGTGGAACGCGGGCGGGTGCTACTCGTTCCCGTCGCCGAGATCCTCTATCTGCGCGCCGAGCAGAAATACGTCGTGGCGCGCACCGCGGCGCGCGAATATCTGCTCGAAGACACGCTTTGCCAGTTGGAGAGCGAATTCGCCCGCGACTTCGTGCGCATCCACCGCAACTGCCTGGTGGCTGCCGCCGCCGTCAGCGGTGTGATGCGCGAGGCCGAGGGCGAGGGCGGCGAGCCGCACTGGTCGCTGTGCCTCAAGGGCGTTCCGGAGCGTCTGCCGGTGAGCCGCCGCCAATGGCCGCAGGTGAAACAGCGCCTCGGCTTGTGAAAGTCGGCGCTGGCGGAGCGGCACGGCGCGGCGTCAACTTGTGGCACAATGCCGCCCAAGGAGATGGCATTCCTCCCGGCGGCTTCGGTGTCCGCCGAACCGCCCGCCGTGGAACATCCGCGAAAGGCTGATGATGCCTACGCCATGCCCGGACGGGTCGCGTAGGCATCGCGCCCCTGTCCGAACACGACAGACGCGAGGACAGTACATGCTCAACTCCATTTTCGCCATCTCGCTCGGCGCCGCCTTGGGCGCGGTCATGCGCTGGTTGCTGGGCGTCAAGCTGAACAGCCTGTTTCCTGCCATCCCCCCCGGCACGCTGGTCGCCAATCTCGTCGGCGGCTACATCATCGGGCTGGCCATCGCCTTCTTCGCCCAGGCGCCGAACATCGCGCCCGAGTGGCGGCTTCTGGTCGTCACGGGGTTCTGCGGCGGGCTGACCACCTTCTCGACTTTTTCCGCCGAGGTCGTCTCGCTGCTGCAGGCGGGACGCCCGGTCATGGCGCTTGGCGCCATCGCGGTTCACGTTGCCGGTTCGCTCTTGGCCACCGGGGTCGGCCTGCTGTCCTGGCAATGGCTGAAATCCACATGAGGAGAACGCAATGAACGGCTATCAGGTCACTTTCTTCACCAGCCAGGACAGGCGTCACAAAGGCAAGCCGATCGGCGACTGGCTCGTCCATCTCGCGCAGGAGATGGGATTGCGCGGCGCGACCCTGCTGACCGGCGGCGAGGGATTCGGGCACCATCGCCGCATCCATTCGGCGCATTTCTTCGAGCTCGCCGACCAGCCGATCGAGGTCGTGATGGCGGTGAGCGAGGAAGAGCTGGAGCGCTTGTTCGCACGGCTTAAGGCCGAGGGCGTGCATCTCTTCTACGTCAAGACCGCGGTCGAGTTCGGCGTGCTGGGAGAGGAAACATGACGGAAATCTGGACCCAGGCCGCTCTCTGGCTCGGTTTGGCGCTGCTCGCCTCGCTGCTGTCGATCTGGTTCCGGATCGCCACGGCGCTCTCCGAAATCGTCGTCGGCACCATAGCGCAACTGCTGATCGGCGCCGCGCTCGGCGGAGCCCTGCTGGCGGGCGATGCTTCCTGGATCAAGTTCCTCGCCGGCGCCGGGGCGATCCTGCTCACGTTCCTCGCCGGCGCGGAACTCGATCCGGCCGTGTTCCGCAAGGAGTGGAAACAGGCCACGGCGATCGGCCTGGTCAGTTTCGCCGTGCCTTTCTTCGGCTGCTTCGCCATCGCCCGCTGGGGGCTGGAGTGGACCACGGCAGCCAGCTGGCTCGCCGGCATCGCGATGTCGACGACCTCGGTGGCGGTGGTGTATGCGGTGATGCTCGAATTCGGCCTCAACACGACGAACTACGGCAAAGTGGTGCTCGCCGCCTGTTTCGTCACCGACCTGGCCACCGTCGTCGCACTCGGGCTGATCTTCTCGCCCTTCACCTGGAAGACGCTGCTTTTCCTCGGCGCCGGTGCCGTGGCATTCTTCCTTCTGCCGCGCTTCGTGCCGGGCTTCTTCAAGCGTTATGGCGGCCGGCCGTCGGAACTCGAAGCCAAGTTCCTGATGTTCGCGCTGTTCGGTCTCGGCGCGCTGGCGACCTGGGCGGACAGCGAGGCGGTGCTGCCTGCCTATCTGCTCGGCATGGTGCTGGCTGGCACCGTGGGCAAGGATCACGCGCTGATCCGGCGCCTGCGCACGCTGACCTTCGGTCTGCTCACACCCTTTTACTTCATCCGCGCCGGTTCGCTCGTTTCCTTGCCGGCGCTGGTCGCCGCGCCGGGCGCCTTCCTCGTGCTGCTGATCGGCAAGATGCTGACCAAGGTGATCGGCGTCTATCCGGTGGCGCGCGCCTACAAGGCGCCGAAGCAAGAGGGAATGTATACGACCATGCTGATGTCCACGGGCCTCACCTTCGGCACCATCTCGGCGCTGTTCGGCCTGAGCCACGGCATCGTCGATCAGGCCCAGTATTCTGCACTGGTGGCTGCCGTGATCGGCAGCGCCGTGATCCCGACCCTCATCGCCAACGCCTTCTTTTTGCCGCGGCACCTGTTGTCGCAAGGAGAGAAATCATGAAACGCATCCTGGTTGCCTACGACGGTTCCGAACCAGCCAACAAGGCCTTCGAACTCGCTCTCGATCTGGCGCGGAAATATGGTTCCGAGATCAAGGTGCTCGCGGTGGCGCGTCCGCCCGAGTTCGGCGACGAGGTGGAAACCGAAGCGGTGCTGGAGAATTCGCGCAAGCATTACCGCCAGGTGCTCAAGCCCGTCAAAGAAAGACTCGCCGCCAGCGGCCTCGTGCATGAGGTCGAGGTGGCTACCGGGCATCCCGCCGAACATATCGTCATGAGCGCGGAACAATGGCATGCCACACTGATCGTGCTCGGCCATCGCGGGCGTGCGCTGATGGGCCGCTGGCTGGTCGGCTCGGTGGCCAAGCAGGTGATGCATCACGCCCACTGTGCCGTGTTGATCGCACGCTGAACGAACCCACTCACCAGGAGACCGAAATGATCCCCACGATCGAAACCATCACCGCGCTCGAAATCCTCGACTCGCGCGGCTTTCCCACCGTGCGCGTCACCGTCGCGCTCGACGACGGCAGCGTCGGCACCGCCTCGATTCCTTCGGGCGCATCGACCGGAGAGAACGAAGCGACCGAACTGCGCGACGGCGATGCCACGCGTTATGGCGGCAAGGGAGTGCTGCAGGCCGTCGAGAACGTCACCGGCGAGATCGCCGCCGCGCTCGAAGGCATGGATGCCACCGAACAGGCGGCCATCGATCTCGCGATGATCGAGCTCGACGGTACCGAGAACAAGTCGCGCCTGGGCGCCAACGCCATTCTCGGCGTCTCGCAGGCCGTGGCGCGCGCGGCGGCGCAATCTTGCGGCCTGCCGCTCTACGCCTATCTCGGCGGCGTCGGCGCGCGGCATCTGCCGATTCCGATGATGAACGTCATCAACGGCGGCAAGCACGCCGATTCGAGCCTCGATTTCCAGGAATTCATGATCTTCCCGTTGGGCGCGCCGACCTTCGCCGAAGCGCTGCGCTATGGCTCGGAGACCTTCCAGGCGCTGAAGAAGATCCTGCATGCGAAGGGTTATGCCACCTCGGTCGGCGACGAGGGGGGCTTCGCCCCGCAACTCAAGGGCGGCAACGAGGAAGCCTGCGAGCTGATCGTCGCCGCGATCGAAAAGGCCGGCTACGTGCCGGGCCAGGACATCGCCATCTGTCTCGATCCGGCGGCCACGTCCTTCTACGAAGATGGCAAGTATCGGCTCACGCGCAGCCGGCAGGGCGACAAGACGGCCGCCGAGATGGTGGAGCTCTACCAGTCGTGGGTGAATGAATACCCCATCGTTTCCATCGAGGACGGCCACGCCGAGAACGACTGGGCAGGCTTCGCGCAAATGACGGCGGCCCTGGGTGGGTCGATCCAGATCGTCGCCGACGATCTCGTCGTCACCAACCCGAAATTCATCGCTCGCGCCATCGAGGAAAAAGCCGCCAACGCCGCGCTGATCAAGCTCAACCAGATCGGCACCGTCTCCGAAACCATCGATGCGATCCATCTGTGCCGCAAGGCCGGCTGGGGCTTCGTCATCTCGCACCGCTCCGGGGAAACCGAGGACAGCTTCATGGCCGACTTCGCCGTGGCGATGGGCGGCGGCCAGATCAAGACCGGTTCGGTGTGTCGCTCCGAACGCATCGCCAAGTACAACCGCTTGCTGGAGATCGAGGCGGAACTGGGAAGCGCCGCCCGTTTCGGCGCCTGAGCGAAGGCCGATGCCGACCTCTTGCCCGTTTTGTACCCTGGAGGGACTGATCCTGCGCAACGATCTGGCGGGCGTGCGTTTCGACCGCTACCCCGTCACGCCGGGTCATTGCCTGATCATCCCTTTCCGCCACGTCGCGGATTTCTTCGCGACGACCGAGGACGAACGCCGCGCGATGCTGGCGCTGGCAGAGGAAGCAAAGGCCCTGCTCGACCGCGAGCGTGGGCCGGCCGGCTACAACCTCGGCATCAACGTCGGGGTGGTTGCCGGCCAGACGGTGCCGCACGTCCATCTGCACCTGATCCCCCGCTATCCGGGCGACGTCGACGATCCGCGTGGTGGCGTGCGTGGCGTGATTCCGGCGCGGCAATCCTATCCATTCCCACAAGAGACGGGCCAGGAAGAAAACGATCGTGCTTGAAATCCAGATTCCGGGCTTCGGCGAACTGAAGCTCTCCCACTTGGTGCTCGACTACAACGGCACGCTCGCGCATGACGGTATCCTTCTGGCGGGACTGCGCGAGCGGCTCAGGGTGCTCGCGCCGCTGTTGGACTTGCACGTGGTGACCGCCGACACCTTCGGCCAGGCGCGCCAGCAGCTCGATGGCCTTGACTGCCAGCTGTCGATTCTCGCTGCCGGACGCCAGGCGGCGGCGAAGCTTGCCTACGTCGAACGGCTCGGCGCGGACAACTGCGTCTGCATCGGCAATGGCCGCAACGACCGGCTGATGCTCGAAGCGGCGGCGCTCGGCATCGCCGTCGTGGAGGGCGAGGGCGCGGCCTCGGCGGCGCTGATCGCGGCGGACGTGATGGCGGCCGGCATCCATGATGCGCTCGACCTGCTGGCCAATCCAAAACGGTTGATCGCCACTTTGCGCGGATGACATCGCCCATGACGACCATGGATGCCCATCCCGAGCTGAGCCGGCTGCAAGCCTGCGTGGCAGAGGCGGCGCGCCTCGAGCAGGCCGATGCCGAGGCGTGCGCGAATCTATCGCGCAAGCTGCGCGACAACGTCTTCCATCTCGTCGTCGCCGGCCAGTTCAAGCGCGGCAAGAGCAGCCTGGTCAACGCCCTGCTCGGCGCGCCCCTGCTGCCGGTCGGCGTGGTGCCGCTCACCTCGGTGATCACGGTGCTCGAATGGGGCGAGACGCCGCACGCTTCGGTGATGTTCTATTCGGGCGAAACCGTCGAGGTCGCTCCGGAGGCCATTGCCGACTATGTCACGGAACGGGGCAACCCCAAGAACGTCAAGAACGTGCGCGAGGTGACGGTGGCTTATCCGTCCGAGTGGTTGCGCGGTGGCATCCGGCTCGTCGATACCCCGGGCATCGGCTCGGTGTTCGAGCACAACACCGACGTCACCTTTCGTTATCTGCCGCAGGCCGACGCGGTGCTGTTCGTCGCTTCGGTCGACCAGCCGGTGAGCCGCGCCGAGGCCGATTTTTTGAGCGGCGTGCGCCAATATGCCGACCGCATCTTCTGCCTGCTCAACAAGGCCGACTACCTGTCGGCGGAGGAACTGGCCGAATCCGTCGCCTTTTCCACCCAAGCGGTGCGCGAGGCGCTGGGCGCCGCCGTGCCGGTATTCGCGGTGTCGGCCAGGCGGGCGCTGGAAGGCAGGACGAAGAACGATGCGGCGCTCGTCGCCGCCAGCGGTTTTCCCGCCTTCGACGCTGCCCTGCGACGTTTCCTGATCGAAGAGAAACAACAGGTCTGGCTGCGTTCCGTCCGCCGCAACTTGTCGCGCCTGCTGGCTCAGGCAAGATTGGCCACCGACATCGAGATCAAGTCGCTGTCCGAGCCGCTGGCGCAGCTCGAAGAGGCGCTGCAACGCTTCGCCGCCAAAAAACAGGAAAGCCTGCAAGCCAGATCCGATTTCGAGATCCTGCTCGAAGGCGAGGCGCGGAAACTGCTCAAGGAGCGCATCGAGCCGCAGCTGGAGGCATTCAAGCTCGAGCTGAAGGAAGAAATGACACGGCGGGTGGGAGGCTGGTTCGACGAGCTGCGCGAGCTGCCGTCGAAGCAGCTGGCGGCGGAGATCGAACGGCGCAGCGTTGCCGAGGTGCGCGGCGCCTACGATCGCTGGCGGGCCGCCACCGATGCCGAAACGGCGCACGCCTTCGACACCCTCTGCGCCCGCTTCGCCGCCAGTCTCCAGGCGACGGCCGACGAACTGCTGCGCTATTCGGCGGACCTGTTTTCGATTCCTTTCACGGCCGTCCATGCCGAGTCGCTGTGGAAATCGGATTCGCATTTCTATTACAAGTTCTGGAACGAGCCCGGCGCGCTGTATCAATTCACCGCCGGCCTGATCGCGGCGCTGCCGCGTTTCCTGGCCGAGCACCTGCTGCGCGAGCGGCTGACGCAGCAGGCCGTCGATCTCGTCGAGACCCAGGCCGGCCGTGTCCGCTACGATTTCGACGAACGGCTGAAGAAAAGCGTCATGGCGTTCCGCAGTGAGATGCTCGCGCGCATGGAAGCGACCAGCGCCGGCATCGAGCGCGCCATCGAGCAAGGCGTGATGCTGCGCCGCGGCGGCGAGGCCGAAGTGAGCGAGCGGCGGCGAGTGTTGGAGCAAACCCTGACGCGCATCGGCGAACTCGAACGGCGTTGCGCCCTCCAGGGCGAAGCCGCGGATACGGGCGCGTGATGCCGCGCGCGTCACATGAACGAAAGCCAGCTGCGCCATCTCGTCGTCTCCTTCCGCCATATCGACGAACTGCTCGGCGAGGCGGTGCGCAACCTGTCGGCGGAGGCCGACGCCTCTCCATTCGCCCGATACACGCAGGATGCTTCGCCGGTGCAGCGCAAGGTGGTCGCCGACCATGTTGCCGGCATCCGCCGCGCGATGGCGCGGATCATGGATGAAGTCGGCGCGCCGCGGCCCGCGCCGGTGAGCGGCGCCCTGTGGGCGGCGCAAAGCCAGGTCGCGGCGGCGCGGATCGCGATCGACGAGCTGCGGCCGCGGGTCATGCGCGGCTACGGCGCGCTCTCCGACGCCGATGCCGTGCGCCTCGACGGCATCGCCGCCGAGCTGGACGCGGCGCTGGAACGGCTCTTGGCCTATCTCGCGCAGGGGCCGGATGCCGATCTGCCGGCGCGGCTGCAAAGGCTCGAACAGACGCGCGACGAGGTGCCGCTGCTGCGCGAACTGGCGCGCATCGTCACGGATCACGGCCTGGTCGGCCTGCGCGGCACGCTCTCGCTGCTGCTGGAGCGGCTGGAAGGCGACGGCTTCGAGATCGGCGTGTTCGGGCGCGTCAGCTCGGGCAAGTCCTCGCTGCTCAACCGCCTGCTCGGCGCGCCGGTCTTGCCGGTCGGTGTGACGCCGGTAACGGCGGTGCCGACGCGCATCCGCCTCGGCGAACATTCGCGCGCGATGATCGAGTTCGCCCAGAGCCCGCCCCTGACCATCGGCCTGGAGCGGCTGCCCGAGTTCTCCACCGAGCAGCAGAATCCCGGCAACCGCAAGCACGTCACGCGCATCCTCGTCGAAGTGCCAGCCGGGCGGCTGCCGCCGGGCGTCACCTGGGTCGACACGCCGGGTTTGGGATCGCTGGCGACCGACGGCGCGGCGGAAACCGACGCCTACCTGCCGCGCTGCGACCTCGGCCTCGTGCTGATCGACGCCGGCGCCGTGCCGACGCCGGAGGACTTCGCGCTCGTGCAGCGCCTGCTGCGCGCCGGCGCCAGCGCGATGGTGCTGGTCAGCAAGGCCGACCTGCTCGATGCGCCCGACCGGCAACGCGTCGTCGACTATGTGCGCCAGCAGCTGGGCGCGCAGCTCGGCACGCCATTGGCGGTGTATCCGGTCAGCGTCAAGGACGCCGCGGCGTCGCTGTGCGAAGCGTGGTTCGATGAGGCCTTGCAGCCGCTCTTGCGGACGCATGGCGAACAGGCGGCCGCCGCGATGAGACGCAAGATCGGCCTGTTCCGCGAGGCGGTGGAGCGGACGCTCGAAGCCCGTCTCGGCCAGCCGGCGGCGGCGCCCCGTTACGCCGCGGCGCTCGCCGCCTTGCGCGCGGGAGACGAGCTGTGCGAAGCGGCCCGCCGCGCCGCCGACGCGCGGACGGACGCGGTGGCGCGGCTGGCGGATGCCGCGCTCGACGCCGCCGCGGGCGCGCTGGCCGCGCGGCGGCAGGAACCGGCGGCGGCCTGCGCCGCTGCGCTGCGGCAGGCCGTCGCCGCTCATGCCGAAGGCATCGTGCGGTCGCTGGCCGAGCTGCGCCGGCAACTGGAGGACGCCCTGCGGCAGGGGCGGCAGGTACTGGGCCTGCCGGCGAGCGATGCGGAGCCGCTGCCGGCGCCGGCGGGCATGCCCTCCCTCGACGCGCGCGCAAGTCTCGCCGGGATGGCGTCGCCTTTTGCCGGCGGGCTGTCCTGGCTGCCGGCGGCGTGGGCGTTGCCCTTGGCCCGGGCGCGTCTGCGCGCGCAGTGGGGGCCGCGGCTGGCCGACGTCCTCGACGCCTATCGGCGCGCTCTCGCGGCCTGGCAGCGCCAGACGATCGCCGAGATGCGCGCCGGCTTCGCGGCCCAGGCCGCGCCGCTGCTGGCGCAGCTCGAAGCGCTGACGGCGACGGCCCCCGAGGGCAAGGCCGAGGCGATCGCGCGCGATCTGGCGCGCCTGCGTGGCTTCGTCACGTAATATGCCGACATTCGATGAGGAGCGGTCGTGAGCGTGAGCATGACATCCACCGGCTGGTTTTTCTGGGCGCTGCTGTCCGCCGCCTTCGCCGCCCTGACGGCGATCTTCGCCAAGATCGGCATCCAGGGCGTCGATTCCGACCTGGCGACGTTGATCCGCACCGCGGTCGTCATCGTCGCCTTGGCGGCCTTCGTGGTCTTCGCCGGCAAATGGACGAATCCCACCGCGCTGCCGGGCAAGACCTTGCTTTTTCTCGGTCTTTCCGGGCTGGCGACCGGCGCCTCGTGGGTCTGCTATTTCCGGGCACTGCAGATCGGCGAGGCTTCGAAGGTGGCGCCGGTGGACAAGCTGAGCCTGGTGCTCGTCGCGCTGTTTGCGTTCGTCTTCCTGGGCGAGCGCCCGTCCCTGCGCGAGTGGGCCGGCATCGCGCTGGTCGCCACGGGCGTGGTGGTGCTGGCGCTCAAGCGCTGAGGGTGCCGTTCCGCCAGCGCCGAATTTCACACAGGAGCCGTGCATGCGACCTCACATTCCCCGTGCCATCTGGGCGCTTGGCTTCGTCAGCCTGCTGATGGACGTCTCATCGGAGCTGATCCACAGCCTGCTGCCGGTATTCATGGCCACCGCGCTCGGTATCTCGGCCTTCACCATCGGTTTGATCGAGGGCGCCGCCGAGGCGACGGCGTTGATCGTCAAGGTTTTCTCGGGGGTGCTGTCGGACTGGTGGGGCAAGCGTAAGCCCCTGGCCTTGCTCGGCTATGGTCTCGGCGCCGCTTCGAAACCGCTGTTCGCGCTCGCCACAGGCGCCGGTCTCGTCGTCGCGGCGCGGCTGATCGACCGGGTCGGCAAAGGCATCCGCGGTGCGCCGCGGGACGCGCTGGTGGCCGATCTGGCGCCGCCGGAAATCCGCGGCGCGGCCTTCGGCCTGAGGCAGGCGCTCGACACGGTGGGCGCATTTGCCGGCCCGTTGCTGGGTATGGCGCTGATGATCGCCTGGGCCGATGATTTCCGCGCCGTGTTCTGGGCGGCGGCGATTCCAGGTTTCCTTGCCGTCGCCTTGCTGTTTCTCGGCGTGCAGGAACCGGAAAGACATTCGGATGGCAAGCGCGTCAATCCCATCCGCGGCGAGGCGCTGCGCCAATTGCCGGCTTCCTACTGGTGGGTGGTGGGCATCGGCGCGGTGTTTACGCTGGCACGCTTCTCCGAAGCCTTTCTCGTGCTGCGCGCCAATCAGGCGGGCCTCGCCGTCGCCTGGACGCCGATGGTGTTCATCGCGATGAACGTGGTCTATGCCGCGGCGGCTTATCCCTGCGGCAAGCTCGCCGATCGGATGCACCATGACGTTTTGCTGGGCTGGGGCCTCGTCGTGCTGGCCGCTGCCGACGCGGCGCTCGCCTGGGGCGGGTTTGCCGGCATCGGCCTTGGCGTCGTGCTCTGGGGCTTGTCGCTGGCGCTCACGCAAGGCCTGTTGGCGACGATGGTGGCGGATACGGCTCCCGCTGCGCTGCGCGGCACGGCCTATGGTTTCTTCAATCTGGCGAGCGGCCTGGCCATGCTCGTCGCCAGCGGTCTCGCGGGCCTGCTCTGGGATCGCGCCGGCGCGGTCTTCACCTTCCTCGCCGGCGCGCTGTTCTGCCTGCTGGCGCTGGGGCTGCTCGGACTGCGCCGACGGTGGGCATCTGCCCCTTGATGCGCGCGCCTTGCTGCAATGCAATACTACAATCGTGGTTTTTCGCAGCCCTTCACCGAACCAGCGCCATCGCCATGAAAAAAATCCGCAGCCTGCTCGTCGCCAACCGTAGCGAAATCGCCATTCGTGTCTTGCGCGCTGCCGCAGAACTGGGCATCCGCACCGTCGCGATCTATTCCAACGAAGACCGTTTCGCGCTGCACCGCTTCAAGGCCGACGAGTCCTACCTCGTCGGCGCGGGCAAGAAGCCGATCGCCGCCTATCTCGACATCGAGGACATCATCCGCATCGCCCGCGAGGCGCATGTCGATGCAATCCACCCCGGCTACGGCTTCCTCTCCGAGAATCCCGACTTCGCCGAGGCGTGCGCGCAGGCCGGCATCGTCTTCATCGGCCCGAAACCCGAAGTGATGCGCACTTTGGGCAACAAGGTGGCGGCGCGCGAGCTGGCGGAGAAGGCCGGCGTGCCCGTCGTGCCGGCCACCGGTGCCCTGCCGCGTGACCTGGAGGCGGCGAAGCAGATGGCGGCCGCGATCGGCTATCCGCTGATGCTCAAAGCCAGCTGGGGCGGCGGCGGACGCGGCATGCGCGTCGTCGAGAGCGAGGCCGATCTCGGCCCGGCGATGGAGGTGGCGCGCCGCGAGGCGCTGGCCGCCTTCGGCAACGACGAGGTCTATCTCGAAAAGCTGGTGCGCCGCGCGCGTCACGTCGAGGTGCAGGTGATGGGCGATACGCACGGCAATCTCGTGCATCTGTTCGAGCGCGACTGCTCGGTGCAGCGCCGCAACCAGAAAGTCGTCGAGCGCGCGCCGGCGCCCTATCTTTCCGACACGCGTCGCGCCGAGCTCTGCGCCGCCGCGCTCAAACTCGCCCGGGCGGCGCACTACACCCATGCCGGCACCGTCGAATTCCTGATGGACGCGGAGACCGACCAGTTCTACTTCATCGAGGTCAACCCGCGCATCCAGGTCGAGCACACCGTCACCGAGCAGGTCACCGGCGTCGACATCGTCAAGGCGCAGATCCGCATTTCCGAAGGGGCGCTAATCGGCGAGGAAGATTCCTACGTGCCGCGCCAGGAGGAGGTCAGGCTCAACGGCCATGCGCTGCAATGCCGCATCACCACCGAGGATCCGGAGAACAACTTCACGCCGGATTACGGCCGCATCAACGTCTATCGCAGCCCGGCCGGTTTCGGCATCCGCCTCGATGGCGGCACCGCCTACACCGGCGCGGTGATCACGCCTTACTACGACTCGCTGCTGGTCAAGGTCACTGCCTGGGGCCACAGCCCCGACGAGGCGGCGCGCCGCATGGACCGCGCGCTGCGCGAATTCCGCGTGCGTGGCGTCGCCTCCAACCTGCTGTTCCTCGAAAACGTCGTTGCCCACCCACTGTTCCGTTCGGGCGAGTGCACGACGCGTTTCATCGACGAGACGCCGGAACTGTTCAAGTTCCAGAAGCGCCGCGACCGCGCGACGCGGCTCCTCAAGTTCCTCGGCGACGTGATGGTGAATGGCAACCCGGAGATGAAAGGCCGCAGTGTGCCCGTGCTGCCGTTGCCGAAGCCGATCAAGCCGGCCGGCATTGATCTCTCCGTCGCGCCACCGCCCGGCACGCGCGACCGGCTCAAGGCGCTCGGCGCCGCGAAGTTCGCCGCCTGGATGAAGGACGAAAAGCGCGTGCTGCTCACCGACACGACGATGCGCGACGCGCACCAGTCGCTGTTCGCGACGCGCATGCGCACCCATGACATGGTCGAGATCGCGCCCTACTACGCGCGCATGCTGCCGCAGCTCTTCTCGCTCGAATGCTGGGGCGGTGCGACCTTCGACGTGGCGATGCGCTTTTTGAAGGAAGACCCGTGGGAGCGCCTGGCGCGTCTGCGCGAGGCCGTGCCGAACGTGCTGTTCCAGATGCTCCTGCGCGGTGCGAATGCGGTGGGCTACACGAGTTATGCCGACAACGTCGTGCGCTACTTCGTGCAGCAGGCCGCTGCCGCCGGCATCGACGTGTTCCGCGTCTTCGATTCCTTGAACTGGGTCGAGAACATGCGCGTGGCGATGGACGCGGTGATCGAGGCGGGCGCCTTGTGCGAGGGCACGATCTGTTACACCGGCGACCTGTTCGACGCCAAGCGGCCCAAGTACAACCTGAAGTATTACGTCGACCTGGCGAAGCAGCTGGAGAAGGCCGGCGCACACATCCTGGCGATCAAGGACATGGCGGGCGTATGCCGGCCGCGCGCGGCGCGCGAGCTGGTGCGGACGCTGAAACAGGAGGTCGGCCTGCCGATCCACTTCCATACCCACGATACCAGCGGCATCGCGGCCGCGTCGGTGCTGGCGGCGGTCGAGGCCGGCTGCGACGCCGTCGATGGCGCGCTCGACGCGATGAGCGGCCTCACCTCGCAGCCGAACCTCGGCGCGATCGCTGCGGCGCTTGCCGGTTCCGAGCGCGATCCCGGCGTCGATTTCGAGGCGATGCAGTCCCTCTCGCACTACTGGGAAGGCGTGCGCCGCCAGTATGCGCCTTTCGAGGCCGACATCCGCGCCGGCACCGCCGACGTCTATCGCCACGAGATGCCGGGCGGCCAATACACGAATCTCAGGGAGCAGGCGCGCGCGATGGGCATCGAGCACCGCTGGGGCGAGGTCGCCAAGGCCTATGCCGAAGTCAATCTGCTGTTCGGCGACATCGTCAAGGTCACGCCGACCTCGAAGGTGGTCGGCGATCTGGCGCTGTTCATGGTCGCCAACAACCTCACGGCCGACGACATCAAGAATCCGGCGCGCGAGATCGCCTTCCCCGAGTCCGTCATTTCACTGATGAAGGGCGAACTCGGCTTTCCGCCCGACGGCTTCCCCGTCGAGTTGCAAAAGAAAGTGCTCAAGGGCGAGGCGCCGCTTCCTGGCCGCGCCGGCGCCTTCCTGCCGCCGGTCGATCTCGCAGCCAAGCGTAGCGAGGCCGAGAAGGCCTGCGGCCGGCAGATCGACGATCGCGAACTGGCCTCGTATCTGATGTATCCGAAGGTGTTCAAGGATTTCGCCGCGCACCGCGCCCATTACGGCGATGTTTCCCTCCTACCGACCCCGGCCTTCTTCTACGGGTTGGCCGCCAGGGAGGAGATCACCGTCGATCTCGAGCGCGGCAAGAGCCTGATCGTCTCCCAGCAGGGCATGGCCGGGCCGGACGAGGAAGGCATGGTGCGCGTGTTCTTCGAATTGAACGGCCAGTCGCGCGTGATCCGCGTGCCCAAGACCGGGTTGGCCAATGCGCGCGCCAAGCCGCAGGCGGAGGAGGGCAATCCGAAGCATGTCGGCGCGCCGATGCCCGGCACGATCGTCACCGTCGCCGCCCAAGCGGGCCAGAAAGTGGCCAAGGGCGATCCGCTCGTCTCGATCGAGGCGATGAAGATGGAAACCATGCTCACCGCCGAGCGCGAAGGCGTCGTCAAGGCGGTGCATTGCCGCCACGGCGAAAGCGTCAATGCCAAGGATCTGCTGGTCGAGTTCGAGTGAGGCGGGGGTGCCGTCCCGCCAGCGCCGACTTTTGTTTGCATCGAAACCGGCGATTCTGAAAAAGGGCAAGCGGCCGGGGCAGGATGTCTCATGGTTCGCGGGCGAGGCATCCGTTCGGCTCTGGGCGGGGCGCCAACAACTCGCTGCGCTCGGACAAGTTGGAGCCTTGCCCGCGCCCTTCGCCTACGGCTGCCGGCGCCCGCTCTCAAATCGCCACCTACCCTGGCTGCTTGTCCCGCTATCGATGATCCGGGGTTAAGCAGCCTACCCGCTGTTCCTGAGCCCCGCCGCGACGCCGTTGATGGTGAGATGGATGCCGCTTCTGACGCGCGCATCGTCGCTCCACGGCGGACCGGCGCGGAAGCGGCGCAGCAGCTCGACCTGCAGGTGGTTGAGCGCGTCGAGATAAGGCGTGCGGTTCCTCAGCGAGCGCTTGAGCAGCGGGTTGCCCTCCAGCAGCTCGCGCTGGCCGGTGATGGCGAGCAGGCCGGCGACGCTGGCCTGCCATTCCGCCTCGATGCGGCCGAAGATCGCCTCGCGTAGCGCGCGATCCTGCACCAGGCCGGCGTAGCGCTGTGCCAGCGCCAGATTGGTCTTGGCCAGCACCATGTCCATGTTCGACAGCAGCGTGCGAAAGAAGCCCCAGTCGCGATACATGCGTTGCAGCAGCTCCAGACCGTCCGGCCCATGCGCGGCGAGAAAGGCGTCGTAGGCGGTGCCAAAGCCATACCAGCCGGGCAGCATCAGGCGGCATTGCGACCAGGAGAAGACCCACGGGATCGCGCGCAGATCCTCGATCGCGCCGCTGCTCTTGCGCGAGGCCGGGCGGCTGCCGATGTTCAGCCGGGAGATTTCGCTGATCACCGTCGATTCGCGGAAATAGCGCTCGAAGCCCGGCGTCTCATAGACCAGCGCGCGATAGGCGGCGAAGGCGCGATCGGCCAGCTCGGCCATCGCGGCGAGGCATTCCGGCTGGGGATCGTCGTGCGCGCGCGGCAGCAGCGTCGCTTCGAGCGTCGCGGCGACGAGCACTTCGAGGTTGCGCCGGCCGAGTTCCGGGTTGGCGTATTTCGAGGCGATCACCTCGCCCTGCTCGGTGATGCGGATCGCGCCTTGCACGGCGCCCGCCGGCTGGGCGAGGATCGCCTGGTAGCTGGGGCCGCCGCCGCGGCCGACGGTGCCGCCGCGGCCGTGGAACAGGCGCAGCTTGACGCCGCGCATGCGGAACACCTCGACGAGCGTGATCTCGGCGCGGTAGAGCGCCCAGTTCGACATCAAAAAGCCGCCGTCCTTGTTGCTGTCGGAATAACCGAGCATCACTTCCTGGAGCCGGTCGCGGCTCTCCAGCAGGCGCTGATAGGCGGGCAGCGACAGCAGCCGGTCCATCACCGCGCCGCAGCGTTCCAGATCGCCGATGGTTTCGAACAGCGGCACGATATTGACGTCGAGCTCGCCCTCGCGCGGCCGCAACAGCCCCGCTTCCTTGAGCAGCAGCGCGACTTCGAGGATGTCGGAGACACCTTCGCTCTTCGAGATGATGACGTTCTGGATCGCCGCCTTGCCATAGCGCTGCTGCATCTCGCGCGCGGCGTGGAAGATCGCCAGCTCGGCGGCGGTTTCTTCGGAATAACGCCAGTAGGGCGAGGACAGCAGCCGTGGCGTCGCCAGCTCGGCGAGCAGCAGCGCGATCTTGCCTTCCTCGCTGCGGCCGGCATAGTCGGTGCCGGGACGGGCGGTCTCGAACAGCTCATGCACGGTGGTCAGATGCACCGCGGAGTTTTGCCGCAGATCGAGCGGCGCGAGATGGAAGCCGAAGATCTCGACGGCGCGCCGCAGGCGGCGCAGGCGACCGCGCGCGAGCAGGGCAGCGCCGTTTTGCTTCAGCGAGCGGTCGAGGATGTCGAGCTCGGCGGCGAAGGCCGCGCAGTCGGCATAGGGTGGCGCTTCTGCCACCGGATGGCGCAGCGCCTCCATGTGGTCGAGCTCGCGCGCCGTGGCGGCCAGCCGCGCATAGATGCCGGCGATGGCGCGGCGGTAGGGCTCGTCGTCGCGGTGCGGATTGCGGTCGGGCGAGGCGGCGGCCAGCGCGGCGAGCTCGGGCGAGATGTTCACCAGCAGTTCGGAGCAGGAGAGCTCGCCGCCGAGGCGGTGCACCTGTTCGAGGTAATAGGCGAACGCCTTGCGACTTTGGGCATTCAAAGCGCTTTTCAGGATCTCGGCGGTGACGAAAGGGTTGCCGTCGCGGTCGCCGCCGATCCATGAACCGGGCCGGAGAAAGGCGGGCAGCGGCGCGCCGAGACTGTCCTCGATGCCATTGTGCAGCCGCGGCAGCACCGAAAGGAAGGTGATGTCGTAGAAGGACAGCGCGTTATTCACCTCGTCCATCACGGAGAGCTTCGCGGTGCGCAGCATGCGCGTCTGCCAGAGGATCAGGATCGCGCGGCGCAGCGCCTCCTCGTTCTCGGCCTGCTCCTCCGGGGTGAGCGGCTGACGGTCGCGCAGATCGAGCAGGCGCGCGATCTGCCACGAGCGGTCGAGGATGCTCTTTCTCTGCACCTCGGTCGGGTGGGCGGTGAGCACCGGCGCGATGTGCGCCTGCGCAAAGAAAGCGGAGAGCGCATCGGGGCCGATGCCCTCGGCAGCGGCCCTGGCCGCGGCGTGCAGGTAGCTGCCGGGACGCGGCGGCGAGCCGGCGAGCGCGTGCGCGCGGGCGCGGCGGTTGCGGTGCTGGTCCTCGGCGATGTTCGCCAGATGCGAGAAATAGCTGAAGGCGCGCACGACGAGATTGGTCTCTTCGCGGCTCAAGCGCTGGAGCAGGTCTTCCAGCTCGCGGCCGGCGGCGGTATCCGCGTCGCGGTGCAGACGGATCGACAGCTGGCGGATACGCTCGACCAGGTCGAAGACCGCCTCGCCTTCCTGATCGCGGATCACGTCACCCAACAGCCGCCCGAGCAGCCGGATGTCGGCAAACAGCGGCGCATCCTTGTCGGCGGCCGGGCCGGAGGGGGGGGGAATGCTAGAATTTCCTTCGCTCGAAGATTTGGCTGCGGCTGAATCGTTCACGGTTTCATCGTCCATCGGAAATCAAGTGACCACTACCCCTGAACGCATCGTTATCGCTACCCGTGAATCGCGCCTGGCCCTGTGGCAGGCGGAACACGTGCGCAGCCTTTTGCAGCGATTATATCCGGCCTGCCGCGTCGAGCTCCTCGGCATGACCACGCGCGGCGACCAGATCCTCGACCGGCCGCTCGCCAAGGTCGGCGGCAAGGGGCTGTTCGTCAAGGAGCTCGAAACGGCCTTGCTCGACGGTCGCGCCGACATCGCCGTGCATTCGATGAAGGACGTGCCGATGGTGCTCGCGCCCGAGTTCGCGCTGGTGGCGATCGGCCCTCGCGAGGTGCCGCTCGACGCCTTCGTCTCGAACAAGTATGCGCGTCTCGAGGAGCTACCGCCGGGCGGCGTGGTCGGCACTTCGAGCCTCAGACGCGAGGCGCAGCTGCGCGCGCAGTATCCGTATCTGGCCGTCTCCTCCCTGCGCGGCAACCTGGATACGCGCCTGAGGAAGCTCGACGAGGGGCAATACGACGCGATCATCCTCGCCGCCGCCGGCCTGACCCGGCTGGGGTTGAAAGATCGCATCCGCTCGACGATTCCGGCCGAGGTGTCGCTGCCTGCGGCGGGGCAGGGGGCGTTAGGGATAGAGGCGCTGTCTTCCCGGCCCGAGGTCGCCGCCTGGATGGCGCCGCTCAACGATCCCGCCACGGCGGCCTGCGTGCGCGCCGAGCGCGCCGTCTCGCGTGCGCTGGCAGGCAGCTGCGAGGTGCCGCTCGGCGCCTATGCCGAATTCGACAGCGGCACGCTGCGGCTGCGCGGCCTGGTGGCTACCCCCGACGGCACGCGCGTCGCGCGCGCCGAACGACGCGGTCCGGCGGTCGAGCCGGAGGCCCTCGGCCTCGAACTGGTCGCTGAGCTGCGCGCGCAGGGCGCCGACGAGATTCTCGCGGCATTGGGCGGCTAAAATGGAAGCGATGGCGACGGGCCCGCTCGCCGGCAAAAACATCGTCATCACCCGGCCGGCCGGCCAGGCGTCGCATCTCGCCGCAGCGCTCGTCGCGCTCGGCGCGCAGCCGGTGCTGTTTCCAGTGCTGGCGATCGAGGATGTCGCCGACCCGACGCCGATCCTCGACGCGGCGATCCGCCTGGACGATTACGACTGGGCGGTGTTCGTCAGTCCGAACGCCGTCGAGAAGGCCCTCGCCGTGATCCTCGCCGAACGCGCCTGGCCCGAGACGGTGCGCGTCGCCACCGTCGGCAAGAGCAGCGAGCAGGCCCTGGCGGCGCATGGCATCACCCGCGTCGTCGCGCCGCAGGAGCGCTTCGATTCCGAGGCACTCCTCGCGCTGCCCGAATTTGCTGCCGTCGCCGGCCAACGCGTCATCATCTTCCGCGGCGACGGCGGCCGCGATCTGTTCGGCGACACGCTCAGAAGCCGCGGCGCCACGGTCGATTACGTCACCTGCTATCGGCGCGTCAAGCCGGCGCAGGATCCGGCGCCGCTGCTGCGCCTGTGGCAGGAGGGCCGGCTCGACGCGATGACCGTGACCAGCAGCGAGGGACTGCGCAACCTCTGGGAGATGGTCGGCAAACTGGGGCAGGGCTGGCTCAGGAACACGCCCACCTTCGTGCCGCATGCGCGCATCGCCGAACAGGCGCGGGCACTCGGCCTGCGTCATGTGATCCTGACCGGCCCCGCCGACGCGGGCTTGCTCGCCGGCCTGACCGACTATTATTCATGCTCATGAACGACCAAACCGAGACCGCCGCCCTCGTCACCCCGCCGCCCGCCGAACGGCAGGCCGACAAGCCGCTGCCCTGGGCGCTGTGGCTCGCGCTGCTGGCCCTGTTCGGCTTGCTGGCGACGGTCTGGTTCGCCTGGCGGGTCGATCAGCGCTTCGAGGCGACGCGCGCGGAACTGGCGCGCCGCCTCGCCGAAACGGACGCCAAGCTGGGCGAGGCGCTCGCCAGCGCGCGGGGCAACCGCGAGACGCTCGACGCGCTGCAGGCCAAGGTGGGCGCCCTCGAAGCGCAGCTGGCCGAGATACAGAGCCAGCAGATCGCGCTCGCGGCCATCTATCAGGAACTGGCGAAGAATCGCGAAGACCGTCTGCTGGCGGAAATCGAGCAGGACGTGAGCATCGCCGCCCAGCAGCTCCAGCTGGCCGGCAACGTCGAGGCGGCGCTGATCGCCCTTTCCGGCGCCGAAGCGCGGCTGGCGAGGAGCGGCCAGCCGCAGTTCCTGCCGCTGCGCAAGCTGATCAACCGCGACATCGAGCGCCTCAAGGCGCTGCCCGCCGCGGATGTCGCCGGCATCGCGCTCAAGCTCGACGGCCTGATCGATGCCGTGCCGAACCTGCCGCTCGCTTTCGAGCGCCGCCCGGCACCGGCCGCCAAGCCGTCTCGCGCCGGGGCCAGTGGAGCGCCTGCCGGCGCCCCGGCCGTCCCCGCGGCTCCTCCCGGCTGGCAAGGCATGCTCTCCACCTGGCTGAATGATGTCTGGCACGAGCTGCGCCAGCTGGTGCGCATCGAGCGCATCGACACGCCCGATCCCGGGCTGCTGGCGCCGCGCGAGGCGTTCTTCCTGCGCGAGAACCTGCGCCTGCGCCTGCTCTCTGCGCGCCTGGCGCTGCTCGCGCGCGACGGCCGCGGCTTCCACGGAGACGTGCGGCAGGCGGCCGCGTGGCTCGAACAGTATTTCGATACACGCGCGCCGGCCGTGCAGGAGGCGCTCGCCACCCTGCACGGGCTGCTCAAGCTCGACGTGATGCGCGCGCCCGCGGAGCTCAACGAAACCCTCGCCGCGTTGCGCAATCTCAAGCTCGGCCGCGAACGCGGCACGACGAAATAGCCCGACGATGCGCGCTCTGTTCTGGTTCCTCACCCTCGCGGCGCTGGCGATCGGTGTCGCGCTGCTCGGTCGCCTGACCGACGGCTATGTGCTCTGGGTGCTGCCGCCCTGGCGCGTCGAGCTCTCGTTCAACCTGTTCGTGCTGCTGCAATTGGCGATCCTGCTCGTCGTCTATCTGCTGCTGCGCCTGATCGTCAACACCTTGCGCCTGCCGGGCGTCGTCGCCGCCTACCGCGCGCGGCGCGCACGGCAGCGCCGGGAGCGCGCCGCCAGCGAGATGCTGCGGCTGTTCTGGGAGGGCCGCTACAGCCAGGTGCTGAAGCTCGCCGAGAAGTTCGCCGATGAAAAAATCGGCGCTGAAGATGCGAGCAGCGGATGGGGATCCGCCGTAGGCGGGGGCAAAGCGACCGCGAGCATCGCCGAGACGGCACCCTTACAGCGCGGCGACAGTGTCACGGCGGGCATCGTCGCGCTGGTCGCCCTGAAGGCCGCCCACGCCTTGCGCGATCCGCGGCGCAGCGCGCACTGGCAGGCGCGGGCCGCCGCCCTCGACCAGGCCGGCTGGCGTACGGCGCGACTGATGGCGGAGCTGCGCATCGCGCTGGATGGCCGCGACTTCGCCGCCGCCCGTCAGGCCCTCGAGCAACTCGGTCCGAAGGAGCGCCGGCAGATATCCGTGCAGCGCCTGGCCTTGCGCCTCGCGCAGGGCGAAGGCGACTGGGCGGAGGTGCTGCGTATCGCGCGGCTGCTGGAGAAGCATCATGCGCTGACGCCCGAGCAGGCACGTCCGCTGCGCCTCACTGCCCAGCGCGGCCTGATTGCCAGTTTCGCCGAGGACCCCGCGCGGCTGATGCGCCACTGGCAGGGCATGACGGCCGAAGAGCGGCGCGACGCGCAACTGGCGCGACAGACGGCGCACCAGCTGGCGGCCGCCGGCGCCTGTGCCGAATGCGCCGAGCTGGTCGAAGAATTCCTCGACGCGCAGTGGGAGCCGGCCCTGCTGGCGGACTACGCGGCCTGTCCGGGCGGCGATGTGCTTGGCCGCATCGCGCATGGCGAGAAGTGGCTCGAAGCGCATCCGCAGGATGCCGACCTCTTGCTGGCGCTGGGACGACTGTGCGTGCGGCACGAACTGTGGGGCAAGGCGCAGAGCTATCTGGAGGCCGCGCTGGCGGTCGCGGAAAGCTGCGCCGCGCACATCGAGCTGGCGCGGCTGTTCGACCGGCTCGAGCGTCCCGACGACGCCAATCGGCATTACCGCGCGGCGGCGAACTGTCAGGAGGCCGCCAGCCAGTCGCGCGGCGGCAGGAAGTCGGTGTAGAGCTTTTCCTCCGGCGATCCCGGTTCGGGACGCCAGTCGTAGCGCCACTTCACGAGTGGCGGCAGCGACATCAGGATCGCCTCGGTGCGTCCGCCCGACTGCAGGCCGAACAGCGTGCCGCGATCCCAGACCAGATTGAATTCGACATAGCGGCCGCGCCGGTAGAGCTGGAAGTCGCGCTCGCGATCGGTGTAGGGCGTATCGCGCCGCTTGGCGCAGATCGGCAGATAGGCGGCGAGGAAATGGTCGCCGACGCTTTGCGTGAGAGCAAAGCAACGTTCGAAGCCGCCCTCGTTCAGGTCGTCGAAGAAGATGCCGCCGATGCCGCGCGGCTCGTTCCTATGCTTCAGGAAGAAATACTCGTCGCACCAGCGCTTGTAACGCGCATGGACGTCCGCGCCGAAGGGCGCGAGCGCGTCGCGGCAGGTGCGGTGGAAGTGGACGCAATCCTCTGCGAACCCGTAGTAGGGCGTCAGATCCATGCCGCCGCCGAACCACCAGATCGGCCCGCCCCCCTTCGCCCCCCTCGCGGGGGGTTCGGAACGGCTCGCGCCACCTGTCGCGGCGCTCGATGATACGGGCGGCGCCAAAGCGGCCGCCGTGCGGATTGCGCCGTCCGGCGTGTGCCGCGCCGGCTCGGGACGGCCCATCGCCGGCGCTGCGGTGTCCTGGATAGGGCCGGCGCCGTCGGGGGGATGGGCGATGAAGAAGCGCACGTTCATGTGCGAGGTCGGACAGTAGGGATTTCGCGGATGCAGCACCAGCGAGACGCCCAGCGCTTCCCAGCGCCGGCCGGCGAGTTCCGGGCGATGCGCGCTCGCCGAGGCCGGCAGCGCATCACCCATGACGTGCGAGAAATTGACGCCGCCGCGCTCGAAGAAACCGCCTTCCTCGATCAGCCGCGAGATGCCGCCCCCGCCTTGCGGGCGCGTCCAGACGTCGCGCAGGAAGGGTTTGCCGTCGAAGGCTTCCAGCCCGGCGACGATGCGCTCCTGCAGCCCGGAGAAATAGGCCCTGACAGCTTCGACGTCCATCAGTGCTTGATGGCGCGGAAACCGATGTCGCGGCGGAACTGCATGCCCTCGAAGCGGATCGTGTCGACGATCTCGTAGGCGCGCTTTTGGGCCAGCCTCACCGTATCGCCTAGGGCCGTGACGCACAGCACGCGGCCGCCGGCCGTGACGAGATGGCCGTCCTTCTCGGCGGTGCCGGCATGGAACACATGGACATCCGGCAGCGCGCGCGGCAGGCCGTGGATGATGTCGCCCTTCCGGGGCGCGTCAGGGTAACCGTGGGCGGCGAGCACGACGCCGAGCGCGACGCGGCGATCCCATTCCGCTTCGACCTGGTTCAGCCGGCCGTCGATCGCGGCGTCGATGAGATCGACGAAATCGCTCTTCAGGCGCAGCATGATCGGCTGCGTTTCCGGGTCGCCCATGCGGCAGTTGAATTCGAGCACGCGGATCGTGCCGTCGGGGCGGATCATCAGCCCGGCGTAGAGGAAGCCGGTGTAGAGCAACCCCTCCTGCTCCATGCCGCGTAAGGTGGGCAGGATCACCTCGCGCATCGCGCGCGCATGCACGTCGGGGGTGACGACCGGCGCGGGCGAATAGGCGCCCATGCCACCAGTGTTCGGGCCCTCGTCGTTGTCCTTGAGGCGCTTGTGGTCCTGGCTGGTCGCCAGCGGCAGCGCGTGGTGGCCGTCGGCCATGACGATGAAGCTCGCTTCCTCGCCCTCGAGAAACTCCTCGATGACGACGCGGTGGCCCGCCTCGCCGAGCTTGTTGCCGGCGAGCATGTCGTCGATGGCGCGGTGCGCCTCATCACAGCTCATCGCCACCACCACGCCCTTGCCGGCGGCCAGGCCGTCGGCCTTGACCACGATCGGCGCGCCTTCCCGATCCACGTAGGCGTGCGCCGCGGCGGCCTCGGTGAAGGTCTGGAACTTCGCCGTCGGGATGCCGTGGCGCGCCATGAACTGCTTGGCGAAATCCTTCGAGCTTTCGAGCTGCGCGGCGGCCTTGGTGGGACCGAAGATGCGCAAGCTCGCGGCATGGAAGGCATCGACCAGTCCGGCCGCGAGCGGCGCCTCGGGGCCGACCACCGTGGCGTGAATCTCATGGTCGCGCGCGAAGGCGACGAGGTCGTGGATCGCCGTGAGCGGCAGGTTCTCCAGGCCGTCCTCGCGCGCCGTGCCGGCGTTGCCGGGCGCGACATAGACCTTCTGCACCTTGGGCGACTGCGCAAGCCGCCAGGCGAGCGCATGCTCGCGGCCGCCGGAACCGATGACGAGGAGTTTCATTTCGATTGCTTCCCTTCGATGTCGGCGATGAAGCCGATCGGACGTTTTGCCTCTTTCGGGGGCGTCATGAGCTGCCGGATCGCTTCGAACACGGCGGAAAACTGCTTGTCGTAGCGCTGCTCCAGTTCGTCGAGGCGTTGCGCCAGCTCGCGATGTTCGGCGAGCATGCGCCGCAAGCGGACGAAGGTCCGCATGATTTCGATATAGACCCGCACCGCGCGTTCGCTGCGAAGGGCGCTGGAGAGCATGCCGACGCCCTGCTCGATAAAGGCATAGGGGGGTGTGCGCGCGCCGCCCCAACTTGAAATCACATTTTGTGATTTCAAGTTTTTCCACTCATCGAGGGGCAGCTGGAACATGAAGTCGGCTGGAAAGCGCTCGACATTGCGCTTGACCGCCTGCATCAAGGCGCCGGGCGTGACTTCGTAAAGTTTGGCCAGATCGGAGGACAGCATCACCCGCTGACCGCGTAGGGTCAGGATCGAGGATGCGATCCCCGCCAGATTGACCAGACCCGCTTGCGACATGCGAAAAGTCAATGACGGAAATGACGGAAGCCCGTGAACACCATCGCGACGTTCTGCTCGTCGGCGGCGGCGATCACCTCGGCATCGCGCACCGAGCCGCCGGGCTGGATCACCGCGGTGGCGCCGGCCTGGGCGAGCACGTCGAGGCCGTCGCGGAACGGGAAGAAGGCGTCGGAGGCGACCACCGAGCCCTTGACGGTGAGCTTGTTGTTCTCAGCCTTGATCGCGGCGATGCGCGCCGAATCGACGCGGCTCATTTGCCCTGCGCCCACGCCGACGGTCATCTCGTCCTTGCAGTAGACGATGGCGTTGGACTTCACATACTTGGCGACACGCCAGGCGAAGAGCAGATCGCGCATCTCGGCTTCGGTCGGCACGCGCTTGGTCACCACCTTCAGATCGGCCGGCGTGATGCGCGCCTCGTCGGCCGTCTGCACCAAGAGGCCGCCGCCGACGCGCTTGAAATCGAACTGGCCGGAGGCTCTGCCCAGCGGCACGAGCAGCACGCGTAAGTTTTGTTTGGCGGCGAACACGGCGCGCGCCTCGGGCGTGATCTCCGGCGCGATGATCACTTCGGCGAACTGGCCGGAGATCGCCTCGGCGGCGGCCCGATCGATGGGAGCGTTGAAGGCGATGATGCCGCCGAAGGCCGAGACCGGATCGGTGCTGAAGGCGCGGCGATAGGCATCGACGGCCGTCTTGCCCAGCGCGACGCCGCAGGGGTTGGCGTGCTTGACGATCACGCACGCGGTCGTGTCGAAGGCCTTGACGCATTCCCAGGCGGCATCAGAGTCGGCGATGTTGTTGTAGGAGAGCTCCTTGCCCTGCAATTGCCGATAGGAGGCGATGCTGCCGGCCACCGGCTGCGGCTCGCGGTAGAACGCGGCCTGCTGGTGCGGGTTCTCGCCATAGCGCATCGTGTCGACTTTGTCGAAGGCGAGCTGCAGGCGCTCGGGGAAGGTGGAGGGTTTGTTCTCGGCATCGAGGCTGGTCAGCCAGTTGGCGATCGCGCCGTCATAGCGCGCGGTATGCACGAAGGCCTTCTTGGCGAGCCGAAAACGCGTGGCGTAGGAGATCGCGCCGCCGTTGGCCTTCAACTCGGCGACGATGGCCGGATAGTCGGCGGGATCGACGACCACCGCGCAGCCGCCATGCTCGTCGCCGTGGTTCTTCGCCGCCGCACGCACCATGGTCGGGCCGCCGATGTCGATGTTCTCGATCGCGTCGTGAAGCGTGCAGTCTTTCTTCGCGACGGTCTGCTGGAATGGATAGAGATTGACGACGACGAGGTCGATGGGCGGGATGCCGTGTTTTTCCATCGTCGCCTCGTGGGTGGCGTTGCCGCGGATGGCGAGGATGCCGGCATGCACCTTCGGATGCAGGGTTTTCACGCGGCCGTCGAGCATCTCGGGGAAGCCGGTGTAATCGGAGACGTCGGTGACGTCGATGCCGGCATCGCGCAACAGCTTGGCGGTGCCGCCGGTCGAGAGCAGCTTGACGCCGAGGGTGGCGAGTTCGCGGGCGAAGTCGACGACGCCTTGCTTGTCGGAAACGCTGATGAGTGCTTGGCTGACTTTCATGGGATTTCCCTCAACACGATGGGTCCAGGTGATATTGGGCGAGCTTCCTTCTCAGCGTGCTACGGCTCATCCCCAGCATCTCGGCGGCGACGGTCTGGTTGCCCGCCGCCTGTTTCATGACGACCTCGAGCATCGGCTTCTCGACGCAGGCGACCACCATGTCATAGATCGCGTGCGGCGCCTCGCCGTCGAGGTCGCGGAAATAGCGGTTCAGCGTGCGGCGCACGCAATCGGCCAGCTCCGTGCTCATGCCGCCTCCTGGTAGGAAATCGGGTCGTTCGCGGACTGCGAGAGGAAAAACTCGTCGGTGGCGGCCAGCTGCGCGTCGATGCTGTCGAGCTGGTTCATCATGTGCCGGAAGCGCGCCGCGCCGGCGATGCCCTTGGTATACCAGCCGATGTGCTTGCGGGCGATCTTGATGCCGGTCTCCTCGCCATAGAAAGCGTAGAGGTCGGCCAGATGAGTGCGCAGGATGGCGTGGATTTCGTGAAAAGTCGGCGCTGGCGGGACGGCACCCGTCTTGAGATAGTGCTCGATCTCGCGAAAGAGCCACGGCCGCCCCTGGGCGGCGCGGCCGATCATCACCCCGTCGGCCCGCGTGTAGTCGAGGACGAACTTCGCCTTCTCGGGCGTCGTGATGTCGCCGTTGGCGATCACCGGAATCTTCACCAGCGTCTTCACCAGGGCGATGGTGTCGTATTCCGCGCTGCCCTGGTACTGGTCAGCGCGCGTGCGGCCGTGGATGGCGACCGCGCGCACGCCGGATTCCTCGGCGATCCTCGCGATGGTCGGCGCGTTCTTGTTCTCGCGGTTCCAGCCAGTGCGGAACTTCAGCGTCACCGGCGTTTCCGGCACCGCGCGGACGACGGCTTCGAGAATCTTTGCGACGAGCGGCTCGTTCTGCATCAGCGCGGAGCCGGCCATCACGTTGCAGACCTTCTTTGCCGGACAGCCCATGTTGATGTCGATGATCTGCGCGCCGCGTTCGACGTTGTAGCGTGCCGCGGCGGCGAGCATCGCCGGATCGGCGCCGGCGATCTGCACGACGATGGGCTCCACCTCGCCGGCGTGATCGGCGCGCCGGCGCGTCTTCGCGCTGCCGTAGAGCAGCGAGTTCGATGTGACCATCTCGGAGACCGCCAAGCCCGCGCCGAGCTTCTTGCACAGCTGGCGGAACGGCCGGTCCGTCACCCCGGCCATCGGTGCGACGAACAAATTGTTGCGCAGCTCAAAGCCGAGGTAGTTCATGGACGAAAAGGCGGTCGGGGGATGAGGGGAGCGGATTTTAGCGTGAAAGTCGGCAGCCGAGGGCAGGGTCTCCCTGCCCGCAGGCGGCACGCGCCGGAGGTGCAAGCCGCTCTTGGGGTTCTACGAAGACGCCCTCAGTTTCGAGCGCAGCGAGCAGTCTGGAACCACCCGCGAGGGGGGCGAAGGGGGGCGGGTCTCGTTACCACGCCCGTGCGCCGAACATCATGCGGCGGGCCAGGAACGAGCGGGCCGGTGGGCACAGATCGAGCGCCAGGAGGCCCGCGCCGCGCAGATGCCTGAGCGGGCCGATGTCGTTCGAAAAGAGCCGCACCAGGCTGCCGGTGAATTCTACGGTGGCGAGGCGGTCGAGGCGGCGGCGGGCGGCGTAGCGGGCAAGGAGAGCGGGGTCGCCCGGATCGGCCGCGCCGGTGAGGGTGTCGGCGAGTTCGGCGATGTCGCGCAGCGCGAGGTTGAAGCCCTGGCCGGCGACCGGATGCAGCGTCTGCGCCGCGTTGCCGATCCAGACCTCGCGCTCGCCGGTCACCTGCCGGCGCATGCGCAGGCCCAGCGGATAGACCAGACGCGCTCCGACGGCGGTCAGCCTCACGCGCGGCCCGAAGCGCTGCTGCAGCAGCGCGAGGAAGGCCGCGTCGTCGAGCGTTGCGATGCGCGCGCTGTCGGCGGCGGGGCAGGTCAGCACCACGGCATAGCCGTCGTGGAACGGCAACAGGGCCACCGGCCCGGCGGGCGTGAAGCGTTCCCAGGCGATGCGCCCGTGGGGGCGATCGCCGCGCGCCTCGCAGATCACCGCATGCTGGCCATAATCGCGCGTGACGAGGTCTGGGGCGTCATCGATGCGGCCTTCGGCATGGACGACGAGCAGCGCGTCAGGATGTTGCGGCGCGGGGGTATTGTCCGTGTAGGGAATCTCGCCCAGCGCCGCGTCGAGCGCCGCGGCCAGATCGCCGGCGGCGAGCACGTAGCCCAGCGCCGGCACGTCTTCCTCCGCGGCGCGCATCACGGTGCGGCCAAGTCCCCCGGCATGCGAGACATGGATGGTCTCGATCGGCGTGTGGGGGATATCCCGCCAGACGCCCAAGGTTTCGAGGATCAGCTTCGAGCCGTGCGAGAGCGCGAGGATGCGGGCATCGGCCTTGGCGGCGCCGCGCGGCCGCGCATCGACGATGCGGCTCTCGATACCTTTGCGGCGTAGCGCCAGTGCCAGCGCCATGCCGGCCGGGCCGCCGCCGATGATCAGCACGGGCCCGTTCATCGTTTCATCCATGCCTCGATGTCGGCGATGGTCTTCGGCGTGTCGGCGGAGAGAATCTCGCAGCCGTCCGCCGTGACCAGCACGTCGTCCTCGATGCGGATGCCGATGTCGTGGAAGGCGGCGGGCACGTCGGCGGCGGCGCGGATGTAGCAGCCCGGCTCGACGGTGAGCGTCATGCCCGGCTGCAGGACCGTCCACGTCTCGCCCTGGCGGTATGCGCCGGCGTCATGCACGTCGAGACCCAGCCAATGGCCGGTGCGGTGCATGTAGAAGCGCTTGTAGGCTTCCGATTCGAGGATGCCCTCGACGCTGCCTTCGAGCAGCTTCAGATCGACCATGCCCTGCGCCAGCACGCGGAGCGCCGCCTCGTGCGGCGCGTTGAAGCCGGCGCCGGGTCTGATCGCGGCGATCGCCGCTGCCTGCGCATCGAGCACGAGCTGGTAGACGTCGGCCTGCGGGCCGCTGAACCTGCCATTGACCGGGAATGTGCGCGTGATGTCGCTCGCATAGCCGTCGAGCTCGCAGCCGGCGTCGATCAGCAGCAGCTCGCCGTCCTTGAGCGGCCGGTCGTTGCCGACGTAGTGCAGGATGCAGGCATTCGCGCCGCCGGCGACGATCGGCGGATAGGCGGGCGCCTGGCAGCCGGCGCGGCGAAACTCGTGCAGGAACTCGGCTTCCACCTCGTATTCGTATCGGCCCGGCGCGGTGAAGCGCATCGCCCGCCGGTGGGCGGCGCCGGCGATGCGGGCGGCGCGGCGCATCAGTGCGATCTCGTGCTCGTCCTTGACGAGGCGCATCGCGTCGAGCACGGCGCGCACGTCGTGGATCACCGCCGGCGCGCGACGGCCGGCGCGCGTCTGCGCGCGCACCGCATTCAGCGCCCGGGTGATGCGTGCGTCCCACTCGGCATCGTAGCCGAGCGCATACCACAGCGCCGGCTGGTCGGCGAGCAGTTCGGCGAGCTTGGCGTCGAATTCGCCGATGGAAAAGGCAGCATCGAAGCCGAAGCTCTCGCGCGCGCCTTCCGGCCCATGGCGGAAGCCATCCCAGATTTCCTTCTCGACATCCTTCTCGCGGCAGAACAGGATCGCCTGCGGCGCCGTATTGGCGATGAGCACCAGCACTGCCTCGGGCTCGGGAAAGCCGGTCAGGTAATGAAAGTAGCTGTCGGCACGATAGGGGAAATGCGTGTCGCGGTTGCGCAGGCGCTCCGGCGCGGTGGGGATCACCGCCACGCCGCCGCCCGCGGCCGCCATGCGGTCGAGCAGCGAAAGTCGGCGCTGGCGAAACGGCACGAAGTCCATCGGCAGATGCTAGCACGCGTGCCGCAGGTCGATGTCCAGCGCGGTGAGACGCTCCGGCGTGCCGACATCGACCCAGCGGCCGGCATGACGCTCGCCGCTCACCTGGCCGGCGGCGATCGCATCCCGAAGCAGCGGCGCGAGCGGCGCGACGCTGCCGCGGACGATGTCGGCGAACAGCGCCGGCCGATAGACGCCGATGCCGGCGAAGGTCAGCCGCGCCGTGTCGCCGAGCCCGACCGCGTCCTGCGTCAGCGTGAAATCGCCGGCAGGATGGTGGGGCGGATTGTCGACCAGCACCAGATGCGCGAGCTTGTCGGCGGCGAGCGCCTCGCGGGCGCGGGCGAAATCCCAGTCGCAGAAGACGTCGCCATTGACGACGAGGAACGGCTCGGGGCCCAGGAGCGGCAGCGCATGGGCGATGCCGCCGGCGGTCTCCAGCGCGCCCGCCGGCTCGGCCGAGTAACGGATCGCGACGTTCCAGGCATCGCCGTCGCCGAGCAGCGCCTCGATCTCGTCGCCCAGATGCGCGTGGTTGATGACGAGCTCATGAAAGCCGGCGCGCGCCAGCCGCTCGATGTGCCAGACGATCAGTGGCTTGCCGGCCACCGGCAGCAGCGGTTTCGGCGTGCGGTCGGTGAGCGGGCGCATGCGTTCGCCGCGACCGGCGGCCAGGATCATGCATTTCAAAATGTATACCCCACTTGAATCTGTCGGTTTTCGAGTTTGTCGAGCAGGCGCAACAGCGGCGCCAGCTCCGCATAGCGCGCGCAGGTGGCACGCAGGTAAGCGGCGACACGCGGCATGTCTTTCAGATAGCCGTCCTTGCCGTCGCGGTGTTTCAGGCGCGCGAAGATGCCCAGCACCTTGAGGTGCCGCTGCACGCCCATCCATTCGTAGTCGCGGAAGAAGGCGCCGAAGTCGGCGGCCACCGGTAGTCCGGCCCTCTTCGCCTTCTCCCAGTAGCGCGCCAGCCAGTCGAGAGTCTGCTCCTCGTCCCATTCGACATAAGCATCCTTGAACAGCGAGACGAGATCATAGGTGATCGGCCCATATACCGCGTCCTGGAAGTCGATCACGCCGGGCCGCGCGCCGTCGACCATCAGATTGCGCGAGTGATAGTCGCGATGCACGAAGACGCAGGGTTCGGCGAGGTTGACGGCGAGGATCTTTTCGAACACGGCGGCGAGTGCGTTTTGCTCGGCCGTATCCAGCTCGAGGCCGAGATGGCGGTCGAGATACCACTCGGGAAACAGGCCAAGCTCGCGTTCGAGCAACGCGCGGTCATAGGCAGGCAGCGCGCCGGGGCGGCTTGAGCGCTGAATGTCGATCAGCGTGTCGAGCGCGGCGCGGTAGAGCGAATCGGCATCCATGCCCGCCGCCAGCGCGGAAAGATAGGTGGTCGAGCCGAGATCGGAAATGAGCAGGAAGCCGCGCTCGATATCCTGCGCCAGCACTTCCGGCACAAGGGCGCCCGCAGCCGCGAACAGCCGCTGCACGTGCAGCCAGGGGCGCACGTCCTCGTGCGCGGGCGGCGCGTCCATGACGATGCGCGTCATGCCGTCGTCGAATGTGGCGCGGAAATAACGGCGGAAACTGGCGTCGGCCGATGCCGGTGCGAGAGCGAAAGCCCGCCCGGGAAACAGCTCCGCCAGCCAGCCTCGTATCTGTCCGCTCCGCTCCACGCAATCCCTTCCAGCCCAAGGTAGAATCCAAAAATTCTATCATCGTCATGAATGGCGCCCGGTGGCGTGGCGGCGTGCAAACAACAACCAACGATCGCGATGGCATTCAAAGTGAAAGACACGGCAGCGTTTGCGAAGGGCCGTCCCGAGCAAACGCGGCACGCGCCGAAGGCGCAATCCGCGAAATGCTGACCACGATAGGCGCCCTCATTTTCGAGCGTAGCGAGCACGAAAGAACCCCCCGC
>Ga0209172_10000336_pt1 | contig 133987 bp, 125 predicted proteins | sample LarsenN4metaG_FD_184113 | JGI IMG/M metagenome (GOLD analysis project Ga0209172, IMG submission 184113) | Hot spring sediment bacterial and archeal communities from British Columbia, Canada, to study Microbial Dark Matter (Phase II) - Larsen... ... | reverse complement strand
CACAAAACTGGAATTAGTTGGGTTATTAAGTACGGTAAAACTCGGCGTGGTTCCATCTGGGTCGGAAGCTGTAAATCTGAAGACTAAACTCTGCCCCTCATTCACACTCTTCGCTCCAATCGGGTCTAATACTGGAGCTCGATTGACATTATTGACCGTAATCGCCACAACCATCGTATCAGCCCGCAATGTAGTATCCGTCGCAATAAAGCTGACATTGTAAACTCCAGACTGAGTGAAATCAGGGTTAAAGGTAAAACTGCCGGCTCCATTAGTTGAATCCACAAAAATAGCGTTAGTCGCCGGTAAATTTTGTGCAGTTAGGGTTATCGGGTCGCCATCCGTATCGGTGGCGTGCACCCGGAACTGCAAAGTCTGCCCTTCATCTACCGATTGGGGGAGAATGGTGTCTAAAACCGGATTGACCTGAGCTAAAGCAAATCCATATGCCAGCCCGCTCAGAAGAACGGTTATGAGTAAAATCCTTTTTGAGTTCATGCTTACCTCACTGCTACTTCAAAAGGGTCATCTTCTTGGATTCGGAATGGCTTCCCACTTTCAGCCGGTAGAAGTACATCCCGCTGGAAACTTTACTGCCACTATCATCCCTGCCATCCCAGATAATTTGGTACCTCCCTGGTTGCCGGGGCTCATCGACCAGGGTTTTGACTTTCCGGCCAAGGATGTTGTAAACTTTAAGAACCGTGCGGACCGCCCCGTTTCCTTGACTAAAGGGTACTTCAAATCGGATAGTGGTCTGGGCGTTGAAAGGGTTGGGGAAGTTTTGCTCCAATTTGAAATCGGTCGGTACAATCGGGCCACCTCCGGTCGGAATCACCACCGCCCCGGTATCAGCCAATACTAACTTGCTGATCTTCAGGAAAACTTTATCCTCCGGTTTCAAATTTGGACTGACCTGAGCCTTCAGGGTCAGAATACTCCCCTCCCCGGTCTGAATGGATTTGCCGCCCGGGCTGTACATTAATAAGGTGGTTCTTCCCACACTGGTTTTTAGTACCTCTCGATGCTGCAGAGTCATCTGGGTCGTTCGAACCGTTTTTTCCAACCCAATTATTTTGAGTTGGCCGGTATCATAATCAATAGCAACTTGCACCCCTGCCACCGGTATCTGGAAATCGGCCTGCAGGTCAATATCCTGTAAGGCTCCGGGCTGGAGCTGGTCATAAGCCAGTTCCACGGTCGCCAAACCGGAAACATAATAAGTGGGAGCATTAATCGGCCGGCCCAGAATTAAATTGATAATTCCCACCAGGTCTCCAATATCAATACTGGCATCCCGGTTTACGTCAGCCGCATCCAACTGCCTCTGGTTTAGAGTAGCCTGGCCCAAAAGATAGCTGACCATGATCACTGCATCTTGAACGTTGACTGAATCGTGCAGGTTAATATCACCGAACTGGTCGACTGTGAATTTCCCGCCAGTGGTAGTCAAGGGGCTGGATGGATCTAAAGGGTTACGGGAGGTGGAAGCTCTCCCATTCTTAAGATTGAAAAGGGTTGGCCCAAAAGGAGCCAAGGAGTCTATACTGACCGCCATTAACAGCACGGTATCTTCCGCAATCGGAAGGGAATCTCCGCTTAAGCTGAAAGAGACTAAAGTCAGAAATCCGCTGGAGTCACCCAAGTTGGTGTAGATGTCAAAATTACTTAGGTTGCCGACCGGCACGAATGAATCAATATTGATTAGGCTATCATTATAAGCCAAGTCAAACTGGAATCCATACATATTTTGGATACTGCTAAGAACCAAAGGCACCAGAACCGGGGTCTTGCCCGGGATTCCTCCGCTAAGACTGTCTACTCTCAAAATGTTTTCAGGCCGGTTGAGGACTTCGATGCTGACATTTCGCTGTCCTGTAGCATTGCTGTCGTCCCGGGCGGTGAAAGTAACTGTATACGTGGCCGGCCCCTGGGTTAAGCTGGGGGTGAATGTGAAGGTGCCAGTAACACTGCCAGTGCCTTGTACAGTCGGGAAATTGGCATTGGGGGGCAGATTCTGAGCGGAAAGGGTGAGGGGGTCCCCGTCCGGGTCAGTGGCCGTGACCTGAAAGGTCAATAAGTCCCCTTCCATGACCTGCTGGTTAGATATGGATGCAATAGTGGGAGCATTGTTACCTGGGCCCCCACCGCCGGTTCCAACGGTAAATGTCCCATCTCTTAATACTGGAAGTATTAAATTGCCACTTAGGTCAGTTAAGGCGTTGATCTTGATTGAATCTTGGGAGTTAGCTAACTGAATTAAAGTATTCCCATCTGGAGCAGTTCCCTTGACGTTGAATAGCAGATCTACAATTGAGCCAGCACCCGGATCAATCTGTACTGGGGTAAATAATCTAACCGCCACAAAGGTGACTTCCCCGGGTACAGATATATCGGCTGCGTAAATGGCTCCGTTGTCGGGATTGTAAAAGGGATAGGCTCTATGAGAGGGAGTAGGGTTAACGAATTGCTGTGAATTGGGCTCAAGATAAGTGGGGTCATAGACTACCCGGAGCTGAAAACCAGCTATCGCCTCAATATTCCTTAAATAGATTGAAACCACCCGAGCCGAATCCCCTCTGTTGCCACTGGCACTTATGACCTTCAGAGTATCGGAAGTGTTGATAATTTGGGCCCGAGTGCTGCTTGGCAACATTAGCAAAATGGCCGAAAGCACAAAGAGAATCGTCAGCAGGGTCCTGAACGAGCTTAATAAGGAGTCAACAGATTTCATAGTATCAGTGTTTCCCTTCTACTGCTATAACACGCGACGCAGAATACATCCCACACTGCGGCGGTGGTTCGCCACCAATGATTCTTATCATCAAGTTCAGGTCTGCCACGGTCAAAACATAGCCATCTAGATTGATGTCTGAAGCGGCTATCTGGGCCGCTCTGCGCTCAGGGTCCGAACTGAAGACGCTATCCCCGTAGATGAAGTAGTTGGAGAAAAGGACCGCATCCGAGATTTCGTAAGCAATTCCGTTGCCGTTTATATCTCCAATCTTCGCCTGCAAAATATTTACATTTCCATTGTGAAAACTAATCTCGTTCTGAGTTATGGTGTCGCCTCCCGGCACTATGAGAGCGTTGTCAATACCTTCTCGGGATACAAAGTACACCGGGACGGACCTGCCGCTTAATAGGCAGTCTCGGCCAACTTGGAATACAAGATCTGCTATTGGGCCTTCACCTTCCGGCAAGGGAGCTGTCTGAGGGGTAATGATGTAGTCTGCTTGGCCCTGAAGCAGTATATCACCAGACACTCCGTTTGGATCCAACTGATATGAAAACACTTTCCAATCTTTAATCCTGCCGTTCTGTCGCGTAACTCGTCTGACTTTCAAAACCGATTGGTCGTAGTTTACCAGCAAGCGAAACCCAATTACGTAATCTGAATTGGATAGAGATATCCTGACCACTGCAGAGTCACCAGGATAGGTATTATCACCCTCAATCTGCAAAGCGAATACTCCTTTATTAATGACATAAATGTTTACATCCTGTCGTACAAAGTTACCTCCATCAGCGACTACAAAGGTGACCTTAAAGGGGCTTCCGGAAGAAGAATAAGGACCTACAAAATCAGGCACCCAGGTAAATAAGGCAGTGCTGTCGCTTAGTTTACTCACCCGGGAGCCAGGAGGCCCATTTAAAGCCACAAAAGTCAAAGGATCACCGTTGGGGTCTTTAGCCTTGAGCATTATCTTCAAGCTATCGCCTTCCAGGACCGACTGGTTAGCAATCTTCTGCCAGACCGGGGGAGGATTGAAAAGCTGAATGATAACCCGGCCGGGTTTGTACTGAGGAGTCCACTCTATGGCATCGGGATTCACAAAACTCAAGGCTGAAGGAGGCTCGTAGAAAGTGTCGACTGCAACTGTTTCAGCCACCACAGTCGGTTTGATAGTGAGGAAAATCCGGGCAAAAAGTCCATCGCCGGCACTCAGCGGCCCGGCAAAATAAACGGCTCCAAATACAACCTTCTGGGTAGCGTTGTCGATCGAAACCGGCAAGGTCGAGGCTCCGGAAAGGCGCGAACCTGTAAACGAGACTGAATCGATTATCACCGAGCTGCTGGAAAATTTCAAAGGGGCCTGAATCCCCGCCAGATCCTCATCATTAAAGCCGGTCACGGTCAGAACCACTTGACTCCCCGGCGTGCCGGAAACAGTGCTCACTCTGACTGTGTCCAGAATACCCGGATCTTGGGCTTGACATGACTGGTTGGCTGCTAAAAAAATAAGAGGGGAAAGAAGGGTTAAAATCTGTACGGCTCTCTTAAACATACGGTACAAGTTCATCAATCTTGTATGGCTCAAAATCAAATTTATCTCAATTCACTCCTCTATCGCTCACCTCCTTTGTTGGAATCGGCCATCCGCTTCTGCTTCTTGACCTCTTCCTTTAGACAGGAGGGAGGGGCCTTGGTAGCCCCATCCCTCTTGCCAAGTTGAAGCACTTACTGAAAGATTACTTCAGTAAGGTCATCTTCAGGGTCTTACTGAACTGATTGGCAACGTCCAGTCTGTAGAAGTAGACGCCCGAAGCTACAGTTTCACCCTTGCTGTTAGTTCCATCCCAGGTGATGGTCCGGTAGCCAGCTTCCATGTGCTGGTTGAAGGACTTCACTAACTGTCCGGCCACGTTGTAAATCTTCAGAGTAACTTCGCCCGCTTGCGGCAGAGCAAAGTTAATCTGAGTGGTGGCGTTGAACGGGTTGGGATAGTTCTGAGACAAGGTGTAGGTCTTCGGCAGTCCGCCGACCATCTCTACATTGATGGGCTGAGCACCATAGGTGGCCGCTTCAGCGTTGACCAGTTCCAGGTTGCCTCTGACTGAGAACAGATCTCCGCTCTCAATCTTGACTCCCTTGGACATGGTGTAGACGATGACTTTGGTCTCGCCTTTACCTGAGTTGAACCGAACCGTCAGCTTGTCGTTCATAGAGATGATGCTGCCTTCACCCTTGAAGGTGAACACAATCGCACCCAGAGCTTCAGTAGTATTCAGGTGCATCAGCCGGCCGTTGAAGTCTACGCTAGCCGAGCCTGGAGTAACCGCAGCACCCAGAGGTGCCTGGTCACCGACCAAGATTCTCAGCATGTAGACCAAGTCAGCCACTGACAACAGGTAACCATCCTGGTTGATGTCAGTACCGCCTTCCTGGGCCATTCTGGTCTCGGGGTCGGAGCTGAATACGCCCTCACCCTCGATGAAGTAACTGGCAAACAATACTGCGTCAGCTATTTCATAGGGGACACCGTTGACGTTGACGTCACCGATGATAATCGGGTCAACATCGTAAGCGCATCTCCAGATCACCCGGCCATTCTGGAAGTTGACACAAGGTACGATTTCCTGTTTGGCAGTACCCAGGCCACACTCGGTGCGGTTGTACTTCAGCGTGTCATCGCTGACGAACAGCTTGTTACCAGTGCAGTCGGAGAGGGTGTTCTCCAGACAGGTCCAGGAATCCCATTCGAAAGTGACATGGGTGTCGTGGCATCTGAACAGCTCGTTACAGGCCAGTACGAATTTGATGTAGAACAATACTCCCTCGGTACCCTGGGTAATACACATTCCGGGATAGGAGGAGTATAGTCTGCCAATACCTATCACGCACACTTTGTATTTGTGAATGACGGTAGAGGGGTTCAGCCTGAAGGTGAAGTAGTGCCACACGAATTTGCCGGTCTGGTCAACTGCATTAATCAGTTCGCCCCGGCGGACCGAAATAACGGTCAGGTCGGCATTGGCAAACTCGATGCAGAAGTTGAAACCGCCGATGTCGGCGCCAGCCGCATTCAGTGTAACCGGCACTTCAACCGCCTCACACGGGTCAGCGATCACTTCGCCGATAGTCACGAAAGCGCAGGCGGTCTTGATGGTATACTTACAGGTGTCAGCACCAGAGCCACCGCACTCGTCGGTGTAGGTGAACACCACGTAGTAGTCTCCACCCGGGCAGCCAGTAGTAGTCCAGTTAAAGGTCTGGGAAACGCTGGGGGTGCCCAGAGGTCCGGTCAAGGTCGCAGTTCCGCAGGGAGCGGTGTCAGGAGGACCAACCGGAACAAAGTTGGCATCCAGGAACTGGAAGGTGCTAGAAACGATGTTGGCACAGATTCCAGCCTGAGCGTCCGGGTCGTTAGCCAGTACCGCATGGCTGAAGGTCGCTCCGGCAAAAGCCTCACGGTCTCCACCACAAGCGACAACCGGATTCTGGTTGACGTAAGGTGTAACGTCACAGCACTTGTCAGTGAAGTTGACGTTGTAGCCTACGCCCTGTGCAGTCACGAAGTTGGGCGGCAGACCAGTGGTCGGGGCCAGAGTGTCTGAAAAGCAGACGGTCCCGGTGTCATTCACTGTTATCTTGATGTTGACAAATAACAGGTCGCCGTTAAAGTAAGGCGGACTTCCGCTGATGTTCGCCCAGCCGTAGTTCATCAGATAGGGCTGCACAGTGGGGTCCGGGTTGCCGAACTTGGCCACGGCCTTGGTCTGTACATCAAAAGGAGAGCCGGTAAAAGCACTAGCAATAGAGGTGTCGATCGACACACCGCTTGATGCTGTTATCTTTATAGGGGCCTCGATGCCGGCTATCAGGTCGCTCGCATTGTCGCTGAAGAACCTCAACTGGAAGGTAGCCACGGTAGTGCCTGAGCCAGGATAGACATTGGTTCCACAGGAAATGTAAAGTGAGTCCGGCCCTTCCGGGTCTTGACCCCAGGAGAGCTGTGCGAAGGCGAAGATAGCCACAAGAGTTAGTAAGGCCACAATAAATCTATTTCTCATCTTCATACTCCTTCAAGTTATAGTTTTTCAATTCCAAAGAATTCCTTTTGTACTGCTTTCCCCCTCCCTCAAAACGGCTTTTCTAGCTTGCTACTAACAATATTCAATGCCAAGGTTGAGATAGCTTTTTGGTCTCTCTCGCCCCTTCTATACCACCTCCTCCCTAATAATTAAGGGTTGTTTGGCTAGGAAACTACGAGTCATCTTCTTTTTTAACTTAGTGTAAACTTTGCTTTCTTTAATTTGATTGCTCTTCATTTTCAAACCTGACATAAGTGAATTGTGCCTTTAAACCTATGGACATGGTGAAAGGGGCCAGCAAGTACCCGGGTCGCTACCATTACAGGGAGGACTCACCCTGCTCTTGTCAAACACATAGTTGACCAGATAAATCACGTCGGACAGGTTTACACCTCCGGAACAATTAACGTCAGCCACCTGCGCAGGACAGGGGTCCCAACAGTTGCCCGGGTCAGTGCCCGTACAACCTGTGGCCGAACGGCTTTTGTCAAAAATATAATTCACCAGGTAAATCACATCCTGCAAATTCGCTGAACAGGGTATCTGCCCCTTGCAGCTTCCGTTGATGTCCCCCATGTTCAGGTTCCCGGAAACATACACTTTTCCGTTGGTCAAAATCAAGGTATCCGCACTGGTGCTGTCGCTGGGAATCGGATTGCCATGAGCGTCTGATATCTGTGAGATAAAGGGCGCCACATAGATGTAAGAACTGTCTGAAACTGAAATCATACTGCAACTATCAGCCACATTTACCATAAGAGTAAAAAGTATCCCGCTGGTCTGGGGAAGTATATAGCTGCTTGAGTTAGCAATCCCCAAAACAAATAAGACATCTCCAGAGGTCTTCAGACTATCGTAGTCCACCGAAGTTTCAAAAGTGGGGAAATTGATAGACATGCTTCCGGTTCTGTCCACGTTTTTGTTGAAGTCAATCATAAGCGGGTAGCTGGAATTAAAGGTCAGTCTGTATCCTGCGATAGTGTCGAACCCGGCGTTGGTCAAGTAAACTGGTATCGCCACCATTGTACTACCATAAGCCGTCTGAGTAGTCGGTTGCACCTGCACACTAACAGGTACTGCGGCTGCTCCTTCCAATGTACCCAAGCTCATCAGCATTGCCATACCAACCACAAAATAAACTAAATACTTCTTCGCCAGAGCCATCTCTCCTTTCAAAGCTTCTTTTCCAAACCTTCCCTGGTCTTTTGTACTACTCTTTAATCAACTATCGATGACTCTTGCCTTCCCCTCGATTGATTACCGCAAACTCCTGGTGTTCATTTTGAAACTCCACAGACTACCAAAAACGACATCCGTCTTCTTGGTACGAGTATAACAAAATACCCAAACTCCACCCACAATATAGTCCGAGCTCTTTTTTTGTCAAGCAAAAAATTCATAAATTATGTAATTTTCAGGTGTTACCTGATGAACTTGATAATTTAGCAAAACCTGTGCCTGTAGCCAGCTTACGGCCCCCTTAAGCCCGCACCGGTTCCAGTCTGACAAAGAAACCGCCAAGGTAGGCTTACACAATAGATGCGGCATCTGTTACCATAAGTTACGTCCCCCTCTACTGAAAACAGATAGCAAGAACAAGGCTTGATTATATGCAATCATATTCACACAATCTGCATGGCCCTGCTGGCTTCTGACGGAGCTGAAAGTGGCTTGGACTGGGCATCTTAGGTAGCTTGAGGCGTTCCAATATAATGAGATTGAAGTCGGGTATTCCAGCATCCTACGGATGGTTTTTCCGGTTTTGATCATGGTTTTGGTTAGTCAATCTTTTCTTCCTATTTCCCCTGGATGTAAGTTCCTGTTGCTCTTAGCCTGGCCATTGCCCATTCCCGACATACTGTTGAGAAGAATCAATTCTTTTAACAGTTTTTCCTTTTCCAAAGTAGCTGCTCAATTTTAGTCCAGGGTTCGAACTTCAGTTCAGTTATACACTTAAGTTTAATTGAGCAGGGTACAATCAGGTGGCAGAATGGTTGCGAACCATGGCCACAATATGCAGGTCAAATTTACCCTGGCATTAAAGAAGGTGCTGGTTAATGGCCACCTGGTGGATGAGATTACTCTGGAGTGGGTTTCGGAAGCTACTCCGGAAGAAGTCTTGGAAATGTCCCAAAAGTGGATTACCACTCAGAATTTTCTGACTCGAAGAATGTCCGGGGTAAAAAAAGTGGGGGAATCTTCTTTTACCATCGAGCCTTTAGAAGAGACCAAATAAACATTCTTACGAAATCAATTCATCTCTGAGCTACATTATTTAGCTTACTTGTTCTCCATAGACGTCCACTGTGTGTTCAATTTCCTCGCAGGCGAAAGATTTTGCTTCTGGAGGCATGTCGTCGGATACAGAGAATTTACAGCCAAGCTGTCGGCCACCTATTCATGCTTGCCCCTTCCCCATAATTTTTCAGTTCAATTTCTTCACAGGTCAAAATCCCCCTTTGCCCAGCAGCAGCTTAACTGTAGTTCCGGCAAGGCACAGATTGTGCTGCAAAAATCGTAAGAAACCAGAACAAGAAATTGCTCAAAATGAAACCCCTGCACTTAAAAAAATGCCCCCTGTGCGGCCAGCCCCTGAAGAAAGCCAAGGACCGGCTCTGCTGCGAGAGGTGCCAGATCGAAATCAAGGGGGACACGGTCGAGTTAAAAGCCCAGCTCCCCCCTGGCTGGGAAAGAGCCTGACCGTGGGAGTTTTTGCCATAATGCTACCCAAAACCAGTTCGGCTCTTTCTACTCAATCCTTTTTCCGGTCTCTTGATCAAACCAGTGCAATCTATCCGGTTTGAATTTCACCCCAATTAGCAGACCAGGCTTAAATCCGCCTTCGCCGACATGCTTGGCCACCATCCGGGTTTTGCCTAAACTGAAATAGAGATAGCTCTCTCCTCCGGCCGGCTCAACATATTCCAGGGTAGCCGTGACTGTTTCTTCTCTCTGGTTTTGGCTAACCTCTATATCCTCCGGCCTGATTCCTAAGATGACGGTTTTACCGGTATGAGCCTTCCCATGAGAACCTGCCGCCGAAATTCTTAAATCGGAACTGATGAACTTTCCCTGGTCTGAGATTTCTCCGGCAATAAAATTCATGCCGGGGCTGCCGATGAACTCAGCCACAAATCTGTTGGCCGGTTTATGGTAGAGCTCATCCGGTTTTCCCTCCTGCTGGGAAATGCCATCTTTTAGCACCACTACCCTATCTCCTAAGGTCATGGCCTCTAATTGATCGTGGGTAACATAAACTGAAGTGGTTTTAAGCTGTCTTTGGAGACGTAACAGCTCGGCCCGCAAACTGGTTCTTAATTGCGCATCCAGATTAGAGAGAGGTTCATCGAAAAGGAAAATTTTCGGCTTCCTTATTATAGCCCGGCCCAAGGCGACTCTTTGTCTCTGCCCTCCGGAAAGTGTAGCCGGTTTCCGCTGTAACATTTCTTCTAAGCCTAACAGATTAGCAACTTCCCGGACTCTTGATTTGATTTCAGGTTTAGCAATTTTCCGCAGTTTCAAAGGGAAGGCGATATTGTCAAAAATGGTCATGTGGGGGTAAAGCGCATAATTCTGGAAAACCATGGCCACGTCCCGGTCCTTGGGCGCTACTTCATTGACTAACTTTCCCTCTATCCAGATTTCCCCTGAGCTCGCATTCTCTAATCCGGAAATCAGGCGCAGGATGGTCGACTTGCCGCTGCCGGAGGGACCGACTAAAACCACAAATTCTCCTGAATTGACTGAGAGATTGAAATCAGAGAGGACGGTTTTGTCGCCGAATTTCTTGGTGAGATTCTTGAGAACTAACTCAGGCATTTTTCTGAAAATATAAGAGAGTTGACTCTAAAGCAAGAAGGGTTAGTGCAGCCTAAATAAAAAGCACCTGCCTGAGTCAAACTGACAGGCGCTTCAATTTCAATTCGGAAATGGTCAGAGCGTGGAGCTGAAGTAGAAGGAGAGGGCAAAAACCATAAGGAAGATTCCGAGGGCGGCTGGTGCCATTCTGCGCCTGCGGAGATACCAAACTATGGTGCCCAAGAGTAAGAGGCTGAAGATGATGAGGCCCCATTCGGAGAGGGTGGGGATAGCCGCAGTTTCCAAAATTTCCATACTGAAGTCATCAAAATAGTATGTGGGGAGTGGCGAGTACATCGAGCCATTTAGAGACAATTGGATCCGGTCAAATCCGAAGTCCCCGGTGCAAGAACCGGCTAGGACATCATCGATATAAAGCTCAGCACTGCTACTGCCTACATCTATTTCTAGTTTGTGCCATCCCAGTGTACGAGGGATTGTGTGGCGAGGGGTGATTGTGCACGGAATGCTACCCTCGTAATGAAATGCGTAGTAGAAACCACCACCCCAATCTTCAGTACCGAGCGCAAAGCCGTCGAAAGGCGAAAAATTTAGCACAAGAAGGCCAGCACTCGCATCTGCACCGCTGGGATTGGCATCATATAGCCATACTGTGACCTTACCCTTCTTCAACGTTGGCAAAGTCTGTATCACACCGCACGCGAACCCAGATACACAGGTTTGAACCAATTTTAGGGATTGTAAGCCGCTGTGGCTCTGCTCAGTGGACAGTGTTGCGGTTCCACATGTCTGAACAACTGTCCAGCAGGGATTGATCGAGGGACCTTCAAAGCCGTCGGTAACGCATTGAGCAAGTACGGAGTCGATAATGAAGATGTTAAAGAAGAGACAAAAAATCAGGCAACTTAGGAGACGACCTGCGTTCGTACAGGGGGTTGTTTTAGAAGTTCTCATTTTGCTTTTCCTTCCAGATTAAAAAGTTCGAAGTCCAAATAACTCCTCTCCCACCCCTCTTTCCTGACATAATTTTTCAATTGTACCTCCTTGGTTGAAGTTCAATGATTCATCGCCTCTCATCCCCCACTAGGTACAAGTTAAAATCTTATCTTCGAACTATTCTATCTTAATTTTTTTCAGGGGCGGGATTACTATCCCAAACCGGTTATAATCTATGAAAGTCCTATAATTATTGTCAAGCTAAATCTTCTTGTGAAAAAAATAATTTGCGAACCAGCTAACCCTAAGCCTTACAAAACATCGAGCCTGACAGTTGGCTATGAAATTTAGCCCTTTCATCTGATTTGACAACCTTGCCGATAGTTTTATCTTGCAAATATGAGCGCAATCAACCCAGCCATCTTCAAAGCCTACGACATCCGCGGCATTTACCCTGACCAATTGGATGGAGAAACTGCCCGCAAAATTGGCCATGCTTTTGTACAATATTTAGGCTGTAAGAATGTGGCAGTAGGAAGGGACATGCGCCTTTCTTCCCCCTCTCTTTTTGAACAGCTCACCAAAGGGATAACTGACGCTGGCTCAGACGTGATTGATATTGGACTCTGTTCTACCGATGCCCTCTATTTCACAGTCGGTAAATACGGCTATGAAGCCGGTATCATGATCACCGCTTCCCACAATCCCAAAGAGTATAACGGCTTCAAGATGTGCCGTAAAGAAGCGGTTCCCTTATCCGGACAAGAAGGAATTGAGCAGATTAAGCAAATTATACTAAAGGAAGATTTTCAACCGGTACCCAAAAAGGGGGCCATCCATCGACGAGACATAATCGGGGCCTATATTCAGCATGTCCTCTCTTTTATCGACGTAAAAAAAATCAAACCCTTCAAGATTGTACTTGACGCCGGCAACGGCATGGCTGGAATGTTGGCCCCTAAGTTGTTTAAGCATCTCCCCTGCCAGCTTGTCCCCATGTTCTTCGAACTGGACGGCTCCTTTCCCAACCATCCCGCCTCTCCCATTGAACCTGAAAATATGGCGCCGCTACAGAATAGAGTTTTGCAGGAGAAAGCCGACCTGGGAGTGGCTTTTGACGGGGATGCGGACCGAATGTTCGTCGTGGATGAGAAGGGGAAAGTTTTGGGAGGGGATATCGTTACCGCCTTGGCGGCCAAAAATCTTCTGCAGAAAGATAAAGGTGCTACTATTCTCTACAATTTGATATGCTCTCGAAGCGTTCCACAAGTGATAAAAGCTAACGGCGGCAATCCAGTCCGCACCCGGGTCGGCCACGCCTTGATTAAGCCTTTGATGAAAGAATTTAACGCTCTCTTCGGCGGTGAGCACTCCGGCCACTTTTACTTTCGGGAGAATTATTTTGCCGACTCCGCTTTTATTGCCCTTTTGGTTTGCCTGGAGCTTTTTTCGCAGGAGAACAAACCTGTTTCCGAGCTGGTAAAGGCCATCGATCCCTTCTTTCGCTCCGGTGAAATCAACAGGCGGGTGGAGAACATCCCGTCCAAGATTAAGGAACTGGAAAAAGTCTTCTCTGACGGAAAAATCGATCTTCTGGATGGGATTTCCGTCGAATATCCGGGCTGGTGGTTTAACGTTCGCCCCTCCAACACCGAGCCGCTCTTGCGCCTGAACCTTGAGGCCAATTCTCCTGAGCTTCTTAAGGAAATGACCGAACAGGTCTTAAGAGTTATCCGGAATTAGAGCCAGAATTAGCTCCTCTCTTACCCCTCAAGCATTTCGGTTAAATTTCGATATAGGATATGAGGAATAAGAACTTATGGTTCCGGAAGAGACCACCTTTTCACCCAAAATTTTGGTGGTGGATGACGAAGACACCATCCGCTTTCTATTGATGGACACCCTCTCCGCTTTGGGCTATAAGACCTTTGGAGCCATCAATGGGGAAGAGGCCTTGACCAAGATAGCTCAGGAAGGGGTGGATTTAGTAGTCACCGACATCCGCATGCCCCGGCTCAATGGGGTAGATTTGCTTAGACAGATTAAGGAGAAATTTCCGGACCTGCCGGTTTTGATTATTACCGCTTACAACTACACCTACACTAAAGACCAGGTTCTACAATCCGGGGCGGACGGTTTTCTGGCCAAGCCCTTTCGGATTAGCAAGATTGAAGACCAGATTAAAAGCATTTTGAAAAACAAGACCAGCAAGGTTCCTATTGTTACCGGAGAGCCTAAACGAATTTTAGTGGCCGATGATGACGAAGTGTTGCGCAACATGCTGGTGGAGACCTTAGAGGGGTTGAATTATCAGGTGGTCGGGGTAGGTGATGGCCAAGAGGCTCTGGCCGAGATTCAGAAAGAGGAATTTGATTTAGCCATCACCGATATCCGCATGCCCAGGTTGGATGGACTGGGATTCTTGAAAAAAGCCCGGGAGCTCAAGCCCCGACTTCCGGTGGTGTTGATAACCGCCTTTGCTCAGACTTATTCCGCCCAGGCGGTCAGATACGAAGGGGCGGACGGATATTTAGTAAAACCTTTTCGGATAGAAAAAATTGAAGAGTTAGTCAAGAAGTTGCTGCAGGAAAAGACCACGGTTACTACCTAACCGGAATTTTGCCTTTCTGTAGTACTTTGACCATTTCCAAATGAATCTTTCCATTAGAAGCTAAAATTTCTCCTCTATAAATGTCATAAGCTCGATTCTGAAAATCTGTAACTTTTCCCCCCGCTTCTTCTACCAACAAAATTCCAGCCGCCACGTCCCAGGGATTCAACTTTAACTCCCAGAAGCCGTCGAATCTGCCAGCCGCAGTGTAGGCTAAATCCAGAGCTGCAGCGCCAGCTCGCCGCACTGCTTGTGCGGAGACTGCAAAATTGCAGAAGTGGTCTAAGTTATTGTAGGGGGATGTGCGGATGTCATAAGGAAAGCCGGTTGCCAAAAGACTTCGCCTGAGTTCCTTAGTCTTTGAAACTGCCAATTTTCTCCGATTGAGAATAGTGCCTCTTGCTTTTTCGGCTATGAACATTTCTTTTAATAGTGGTTGATAGACTAAACCGAATATGATTTCCTTTTGCCGCAAAAGTCCGATGGAGATGCAGAAAACCGGAAATCCATGCGAATAATTTGTGGTTCCGTCCAGAGGGTCAACCAGCCACTGAAATTCTGAGTCTTTCTTAAGACTGTAGATTTCTTCGGTGAGGATGGCATGCTCTTGGAAATTTTTATGCAGGTAGTCTACGATGACCTTTTCAGAAAGATGGTCAACTTCTGTTACTAAATTGATTTCCCCTTTGTAGCTGACCTTGGGCTTCTTGCCAAAGTTCTTCAAAAGAATAGCTCCCCCCTTTTCCGCCGCTGCTATGGCAACTTTTCTAAACTCTTTTATGCTTGGTTTCATTCCTTTACCTTTCTATATTTAGGCCGACCGTAATATACTCAAACCGTTCAAAGGCAAAACAGATGAAATTCATCTGTGACGACATGCTCGGGAAGTTGGCCAAGCTCCTGCGGGCTCTGGGATTCGACACTTATTTCCAAAAAAACATCCAGGACCACCAGCTTTTGCGCAAGGCCTTAGAGGAAGAAAGGGTCGTGGTTACTCGAGACCGAAAATTGGTGCAGGTCAAAACCATCCCCCAGTATGTCTTAATCTGGTCTGATCAGCCTTTAGCGCAGCTGGAAGAATTACTCCAGAAATTATCTGTCAGTTTGAAGAAGGGAAACGTCTTCTCCCGCTGCATGGAATGTAATACCATCCTACAAAAAGTTGAGAAAGAAAATGTGAAGGAAAAGGTCTATCCGTACGTCTATCAGACCCAGGAGAACTTCTGGCATTGCCCCACCTGTAATAAGATTTACTGGGCCGGGACGCATATTCAAAGAATGAAGGAGAAACTCAAAAAAGTAGGATTATTGTAGAGAATAGGTGATAAAATGAGCGTAGAAGATTTGAGCTCTAAGGCATCGAACCTATCTGAACTGATTGCTTACCAGTCCAGCTCAGTCGTCAGCCGCCAGTTAATTAAGAAGAACACTGGTAACGTTATTTTGTTCGCCTTTGATAAAGGGGAAGGTCTAAGCGAACACACCACCCCCTTTGATGCTCTTGTTTATCTTTTGGATGGCTCAGCCGAAATTACTATTTCCGGCAAATCGTATTACCTAAAACAGGGTGAGATGATTATCATGCCGGCCAATCAGCCCCATGCTTTGAAAGCGGTTGAGAGATTTAAGATGATACTGGTGATGATTAAAAGCTAAATCAGCCTGATTCTCTTGAGTAACCGAGGGCTAACCCTGCTTTATTTTTTCATCGGCTTCTTCATCATTTCTTCCATCATGGCCTTCATCTGTTCTGGGGTAGGAGGCGGCGGCAGAGGAACAGAAGCGTGGTCGCTGATATAGACCCATTTGCCGTCTTTCAGAGCGGAAACTTGCGTAAATCTTCCCTCCATTTTTTTCTGCTGACCGTCAGGAGCGCCCAGAGTGACGGTAAAATTGCCTGAGGAAAAAACGTAGTCCCCTAAGGCTAGATAAGTGTTATTGCTGAATTCCAGACCTTTGACCTCATTCTCTGCAAAAAACTTCTCAAACTCCGCCTTAACGGCGTCATAACCTGTTCCCCCTGGTGCATCCGGCGGATAAATAATCACTTCCGGAGAGTTCCAGTAGCACTCCAGTACTCCGTTGAGATCCTCTTTGGCAAAAGCAGCTGCGAATTTTTCTTCCAGCTGCTTGGTGTTAGCTTTCACTTTCTCTGGGTCTATCTTTTGAGCGCACCCAAAGAAAAAGAGTGTAGCTGATAGCATCAAAACTGACATCCACAACTTCTTCATTTCATCCTCCTTTGATAGTTTTTATGGGTTATGTAGTTATTTAATAATAACCCTTGCCGGGAAACAAAATCAAGTAATTTTTAAGAACTGCGTAGAAAATCGAAAGGGGTGAGTAACAAGAATCAGAAAATCGAGAAATGAAAATACTTCTTAGGATGCTTTCTGATGTCAGTTAGAAGTGAATCGGTGGTAAAAACCATCCTTTTGATGTCAAAATAAAGCGAGCTATCCTGCGCTAAATGCCCCAACGTTCCTTCCCCCTTTTCCATTTTTGTAGTCAGATTATTCAAGGAGCCTAAGGTATTTTCCAGTGTGGTAGTGAGTTTATCCAACCGCTTGGATGCTTCCTCAAAGTTAGTCACTGTGGACTGCAGGGAGGCCTTATTCTCGGTGACAAACTTTCGCACCTCTTGGGATGAGACTGTCATGTTTTGGGTAATCTGGTCTGCCTGCCCCAAAAGCTGGTTCAGCTTAAGCGAAGCGGTGTTGAGATTATCTATAGTAGCCTCCAAAGTAGAAGGTGATTTCTGCGTACCGATAGCCTGCTCCAAGGCTTTGAAAAGACTCCTGGCCTGGTCAACTAAATTGCCGGTAAGCCCCATGATTTCCGCAATTCCTGGCTCATAAGTCCCGCGATGAATCTTGTTCAAATCCAGAGGCTGAGCGCTGTAGCCGGTCTGGATGTCAATCACTCTTTCTCCCATTAAGCCTACATTGGCTAATCTGAATTTGGCATCTTCCTTGAGCTTTACATCCTCAGTCAAGTTGAAAATGACCAGCACATCCCCTTGATAAAGCTCTATCTTGTCAACTCTCCCCTTTTCTACCCCGGAGACCGTCACCGGATCGCCCGGGCCTAAGATACCTACGCTAGGGAAAATGGCTTTGACCTGATAGCGGGAGACGTTGTAGCGGTAATCTTTCAGCCACATTACCCCCAGAATCAGAATAACGATGGCAATGAAAACAGTCAGTCCTACCCTGATTTCGACCGTGCGGTTATCCATAAGTTTGCTACTATAAGATTATCGGAGAGTTAAGGCAAGCCAAAAGGAGACTTAGAGAAGTTCCTTCAAGTCTTTCTTGTCAGCCGTGGGGACGTCCTGGCAGAAAAATCTGACCCCCTGCTGCATCAGTTTTCTAAATATATCTTTGTCCTCGTTGGCTAAATATAAATAAGGCAGAATTTGCTCCCTTCCCTGACTGTAGTGCATCCCTCCCAAGTTTACTTCAGGAATTCGGATTCCTTTCTTGTGTAACTGGAGGATGTCAGCCGGATTATCGACTAAAGCGATTATTTTTTCCTGGTCAAAAACTCCATTGGAGAGCTTCTGACTGGCTTCCTCCAAGTTATAGACCGAAGCCTGAAATTCGGGTGGCACACAGCACATATACAGTTCCCTTTCCCAAGGAGAGGAGGCGATTTGGTTGTTAAAAATCACAATCCGGTCCGGCTTTAAGTATTCCCCCCAGGCTACTACCACTTGACCGTGAATCAGCCTTTCATCCAGGCGAAAAAGAACAATTCCCATCACACTTCGCTTTTAATGCCTTCTTCCCCCATCTGTGCCACCTTGGCTAAAAGTTGGTCAAAGTCGAGCTTGTTCCGGTTGGTAAAAAAGGTCAGAAGCATGGGGAGATTGACGCCGGTGACCAAGGCCACCTTGGGATTCTGGGAAGCGACAAATCTGGAGGAGCGCCAGCAGCTGCCGCCGTAAATGTCGGTGAAAAGTACCGTAGAAGGGTGTTTCTGCTCTTCTAAGATCTGATTTATCTTCTCGATTAAATCTTTTCCAGCCAGACCCGTATTGGAGAGGGTCAGAAAACCTTCCTGCTGGCCCAACATCTGCTCTACTGCATCTTTTAATCCGCTGGCCAGATTACCATGGGTCACCAGTAGGGCTAAGGTCATTCGTTGTCGCTTTCCAAGTACTCAGCAGTCAGGCTGCGCCGGGTCAGCTCTTCAGTCAGGCGCCGGGAGAATTCCTGGGCGGGATTGTGGCCATAGACTTTGAGCATATGGTTCATGGCAATCACTTCCGAGATGACAGTGATGTTTTTGCCCGGGGATAAGGGGACCGTGACCACCGGGATTTCTACTCCCAAAATTCGAGTAAATCTGTCCTCAATCCCCAGCCTCTCATACTCCTGGGCATCTTCCCAGGATACCAGTCGCACTTCCACTTCAATCCTTTTCTGTAAGCGGATGGACCTGATGCCGAACAGTTTTTCTAAATCGATAATCCCCACTCCTCTGATTTCCATGTGGTGCCCTAAAAGCTCTGAGCCCGTGCCGACCACCACTTCTGCAGCTTTCTTATTGATTTTGACCATGTCATCGGCGACTAAGCGATGCCCTCGTTCGACTAAGTCCAAAGCGCATTCTGACTTTCCGATTCCGCTCTTGCCGGTGTAGAGTAGGCCGACGCCATAGACGTCCACTAAGGTGCCGTGAATGGTGATTGAAGGTGAAAATATGTTGTCTAAGTAAGCTGACAGCCGGGAAATAAACTCAGTAGTGGTTAAATAGGTCTGCAAGACTGGCACCCCTTTTCGATTGGCCATCTCAACCAATTCCGGAGGGGGATCAATCCCCTTGGTCACCACGATATAGGGAATGTCGAATTCCAAAAGAGATTCCAGAATCTGTCGCCGCTCCGAGGGTGATTTGTCGGCCAAAAAGGCTAACTCGGTTTCGCCTAAAACCTGAGTGCGGCGGTGGGCAAAGCGCCGGGTGAACCCGGCCAGGGCCAGGCCGGGCCGGTGGATTTCGCTGTTGTGAATCTTCCGGCCCAGCTGGCCGTCGTCGGTCAAAAGGTGTAACTCTAAAAACTCCTTTTTATCTTTATACAGCTGCTCTACCGTTAATTCCATTTCTCTAAAACGAACCCGGCTGCTCCAGACTCCCCATCTGGAAAGTTTTGCTCCGGGTGATTTTCTCCGGGTCTTTTTGTTTTAATCTGGTTTTGTATTTCTTCAACTGCTGCTCCATCTTTTCCACGGCCTGATCTATCGAAGCCCGCATGTCCGAGGATTTGGCCTTGCTGCGCAAATGGGTGCCATAGACTTTGACCGCCAGCTCGGCAATCTGGTTATGCCGTTCCTGGTCCAAGATGATGTGGACATCGATGATGTTCTCAAAAAACTTGCTCAAACTGGAGATGCGCTCTTCTGCGAATTCTTTGATGCCGTTATTCAACTGGTAATGCCGGGCAGTAATTCTGGTCTGCATAGCACTCTCCTTGGTTTAGATTTGAGATTAAAAGAAATGAATTGAACTCGGTCTGACAAGAAAATCTTTGGCGGTCGGTAAAATTTTTGGCGGTTGCTAATTTTAATTTTTTACTGCGCTGCATTCTCAGCAGTCACTTCCTCTTTGACCGCCCTCTTTCGGAAGCGGCCCGGCAGGATGCGCGCCTCTTCCCGGTACTTGGTGACCGTTCTACGGGCTATCTTCACTCCCTCTTTCTGTAGCATCTGAAAGATTTCCTGGTCTGAAAGAGGATTGGAGGTGTCCTCGGCATTAATGATCTCTTCTATCCGCTCTTTGACCTTCCGCTTGGAGAGCTCTTCTCCGGAATGGCTGGCAATCCCGGCATTGAAAAAGTGCCGGATTTCATAAACTCCCCAGGGGGTCTGGACATATTTGTCATTGGAGACCCGGGAAATAGTGGCTACGTTCATCCCCACTCGATTAGCCACTGTTTCCATGATGAGCGGTTTAAGGTGTTCCGGTCCTTCCTCGAAAAATTCCCTCTGCTCCTGGATGATAGCCTGCATCACCCTAATCATGGTATTCCGGCGCTGATTTATCGAGTTTAACAGCCATCGGGCCTGCTCCAATTTCTGCCTGACGAAAGTGCGCGCCTCCGGAGTGGCATTAGAGCCTTTGCGGACTAATTCACGATAGGTGGGATTGATTCGTAAGCGGGGAATGTTCCGGTCGTTGTGATAGACTACGAATTCGTCGCCTACTTTTTCTACGATAAGGTCTGGAATGACCGGAAGGGCGGCTGAGGTAAATCTTCCCAAAGCAGGCGTGGGTGAGAGACTCCGGATAGTCTCCATCGCCTTCTGAACCCTTTCTAAGGAAGTGCCGTAGATCTTAGCCAATTGCGCCGGCCCCTTCTTGTCTAAATCCTGCAGATGCTCAGAGACGATTCTAAAGGCTAAAGTCTGCTCTAACTTCTTCTGTCGCAACTGGATAAGTAAAGATTCCTTTAAGTCTCTGGCTCCGACACCTATCGGGTCAAAACTTTGAATTAATTCCAAGACCGACTTAGCTTTATCTGGGTCACACTTGAGGGTAGTGATAATATCTTCCAGAGAGCAGGTCAAATAGCCATTCTCATCGATGTTGCCAATGATGAATTCCCCGATCTGAATCTCTTCTTCAGTGGTCTTAGAGAGGCTCAACTGCTCGACCAGATGGTCATACAGCGTGATTACGCTGGCTGGCATGAAATCCCCTCGCTCCTGCTCATCTTCCCTGGTTCTTCTGCCCGGGGTAAACTCGTTATTTTCCCCCAAGTAGGCATCCCAGTCAATCTTGTCCATGTCCCTTACCGGCTGAGTCTCATCGACCGAAGAAGCCTCACCCGGAGGAGCCAGATCCGGTGACTCTTCTAAGCTGTCAACCTCTTCCAATAAGGGGTTGAGCGCCATCTCCAGGCGCAGGGTCTGCTCCAGCTTCAGAATAGGCATCTGGAGCATTTTCAAGGACTGGATGAGCTGCGGGGCTAAGGTTTGCTTGAGCCCCAATCTGAGACCGAGTTTCATTGGAATGCTTTTTGCTGTCCTCTATTAATATATACGAAAATCGGGGGTTGGCAATTAGAAAATACGAAAAACAGAAGCACAGTTTAAGTATCGGCAGGGGAAGGGGTTGGTTTTAAGGAGGGGAAATTTCCCCAAATACGACTTTTCAGCATTCTAACGTGTAAGATAAGTTAACAAAGCGGTTGGAGGATTACAATCAGAACTATTTACACTCTGCTTTGGCCTATCAAAGTCAGGCTGACTCTGAGGTCAAAACTGTATTGAAAAACAGACAAATTGGGTCTTGATAAATGCGCACAGTACAGAACCCTAACTGGCTACAAGAGGAACCTGGCAGAAATGTGAAAGAGAATTAGCGACCGCCATCATATTCTGGGGTCTCATCTCTGGGTCCTTGGCCAGCATCTGTAAAATTAAAGCCTCCAAATTCTCAGGAATTTCTGGCAAAAGTTTACGTGGAGGCGTAGGTAGATGAATGATTTGCTGGGCAAGTATACTTGAGGTATCTCCTTCAAAAGGGACTCGTCCTGTAAGCATTTCATAGAAAGTAATCCCGAGAGAATAGATATCACTCCGCTCATCAACCGAACCACCGGTAGCCTGCTCTGGACTCATATAACGCGCTGAACCTATGGGGTTTCCTTCCTGAGTGAGCACGCTTGACTCGGCTAATTTGGCGATTCCAAAGTCAGAAATCTTCGGGTCTCCGTTGCTTGTTAGCAAGATATTGGACGGTTTCAAATCCCGGTGGATGATCCCCCTACTGTGAACATAGGCTAACCCCTGAGCAATCTGTACCACTAATATTGCAGCCTCTGGAATAGCTATTCGCTGCTGGTTTCGCAGGTAAGTAGCCAGGGCTCCTCCGTCCACAAACTCAAGTACTAACCAGTGTCGCCGGCCCTCTTCAACCAGATCATATACTTGCACGATATAGGAATGAGTAAGACGAGCAAGTGCTTTGGCCTCCCGGCGAAATCGAGCGACACAATCTTCGTCATTACTCAGCCACATTGGGAGTTCCTTCAGGGCTACTTGACGATCCAGAGAGTTGTCCTTGGCCCGATACACCACCCCCATTGCTCCACTTCCCAACTTTTCCTCTACCAAATACCGCCCCTCCGGTCCCACATTAAATGAGCTTTCTTTACCGGTAAAGGACTTATGGTAGGTCTGGTCTTCTAGGTCTTGGGGAGCCGAGCTCTCTTTGATAGTCATTGCGGTTTTCGTCAAACTGGAGCCACTCGTCCAGTGCATGAATTTGAGTTCTTCTATCTTGGCTTTCAATTTAGACTCTGGTTCTGGCTCAGTTGTCAAGTTTAAAGCATCCTGATATAGACGGAGACTTTCCAATGGTTCGGTGCTGGTAAGTTTATCTGCTTCCAGTTCCTTTGTTTTTGCAAGAGCAGTAGCTCTTGAATGGCCCGCCGGTATGTGGAGCCATAACAGTAATATTACGCCTCCCCCAGATGAAACCCATAAGGAAATTGTTATAAATGAATGTGCTATTTTTTTAAGGGGATTTTCACTCTGTTGCTTTATTATGCCGAACAGTTTCTTGGACTCCTTAGGAGGGAAAAGTTTGGTCAGGCTCTTATCCATGATAGAAGATCCATTCAATGTGAGTAAGAGAATCCCTACCGCCAGGGCAATTTGGGCTCTCCGTGCGCTTAGCAAAATACAGCGTATCACGGATGGTTTTTTCAGAGCCTGCAAAGCAGTAGGAGTTATCGCTCGTATTCTCACCATCAAACCATAGATTGACTGAACCAGCCAAACTCTCAGTTCATCAATTGGAGTACTCATCAATATATATAAATCGACAGAAATTCAAAGTTGGTTAAGAGGGTTGGTGAATAGACTAAGTAGACTTTTGCTACAATGAGCATGGCCATTCAAGGGATGTAAATAATTCCCCCCAAAACTACCAGATAATCAGGCCAAGTCTAGAGACACAAACTGGCCTATTTCGGTTATTTCCTCTCTTTGCTTACCTGCTTTGAGGCCCCGAAGAAATACCTCGCTCCCAGACCCCCGTTAAGACTAAAATCTGTACCCGGAACCAAATCTAGTATAGGAGCAATTTCCAAAAAGGCATCAAAGGGAGCTCCCTTAAAGAAGTAAACCAGACCTATTACCCCTCGGGCTCCTACCCGTGAGTCAGTTTCAAACTTAGCCCTCCCCCCGAAGCCATAGTAGACGTTTAATCGACTGGCAAAGGGGTCAGAAGATTGAATCCAGTCAAATTCATGGATTAAGTAGTCGAGGTGGATATGCAAAGCATCAGAGTTGGAAAAAGACCAAGCCAGACCGGCATCCAGGGCGGTGGTTTTAGTCAGCCAGTGCTTGAAACTTATTCCGGTTGGCTCTCCTATGATTATCCCCAATCCAGCCCCTTGGCCTTGAGCCCAGACTGTCCCATTAACTAAAATAATAATCTGCAGGAAAAGAGATAATATGACGAGTTTTCTCATTATACTAACAGCAAAAAGATGAAAATGACACTTACGCGCTTCATAATTTACTTCCTTCTTACTTACGGTATTATCGACAGGACGGACGTTAAGTTAATAACCAAAAGAATAGCTATAGGTGAATATACTCTACTCAGTCTAAAACAAATCCGGAATACTCGTAAACGCAATCCTGGTGGGCGCCGCCTTCACCAGATGTATCCCCCCGAAATGAAACTCAATTCAACCTGAACTTCTCCCCCAGATAAATCTTCTTGGCCTCCGGGTCATTGGCCAGATACTCCGAAGTCCCGGACTTCAAGATTTCCCCGTCGCAGATGATATAAGCCCTATCCGTAATCGAGAGAGTCTCCCGCACATTGTGGTCGGTAATCAAAATCCCCAGCCCTTTCGCCTTCAGCCGAGCCACGATTCTCTGAATATCCTCCACTGCTATCGGGTCAATCCCGGCAAAGGGCTCATCTAAGAGCATGAATTTCGGCTCGGTGGCTAAAGCCCGGGTGATTTCGACTCTTCTTCTCTCTCCGCCGGAGAGAGTGTACGCCTTATTTTTGGCCAGGGGTGCGATCCCCAACTCATTGAGCAGCTCTTCCAATCTTTGTTTTCTGGTTTTTTTATTTCCATTTAAAGTTTCCAAAATAGCCATGATATTCTGCTCCACGGTCAGCCTGCGGAAGACCGAGGGTTCCTGCGATAAGTAGCCCACTCCTAATCTGGCCCGTTTGTACATCGGCAGCCCAGTAAGATCTTTGTCGCCGAGGAAAATCTTCCCGGCCTCCGGCTTAATAAATCCGGTAATCATGTGAAAAGTCGTGGTTTTCCCGGCTCCATTAGGTCCTAAGAGACCAACCACCTCTCCTGGCTTGACTTCTAAGGAGAGCTCGTTGACCACTTTCCTTTTCCTGAAGCTCTTGACTAAATTCTCCGCCCTCAGTTCAGACATATTTGTGCCTGGAAGTAATCCGATAGGCTGTGATAATTCAAGTGGTTTTTGAGGAATTGCCGAGGAAACTTGTTTTAGCGCTTTCTGGCTAAGCAGGCCACTTCTTTATAACGGAAGCAATTCACCGTATGGTCATTCACCATGCCAGCCGCCTGCATGAAGGCATAGCAGATGGTCGAGCCCACGAATTTGAATCCCCTTATCTTCAAGTTTTTGCTCATGGCATCCGATTCTATAGTCTTAGCCGGAAGCTCCTTGAGAGTCTTGAAACCGTTATGCCTGGTCTGATAATCGGTGAACTGCCAGATATATTTGTCGAATGAGCCGAACTCTTTTTTGACTTCCAGAAATTTCTGAGCATTGGTTACAGTCGCTTCAATTTTTAATCTATTTCTGATTATCCCGTCGTCTTTCAGCAATTCTGCCACTTTTTTTCTATCATATTTGGCGATCTTAACCGGGTCAAAATTGCTAAAAGCTTGCCTGAAGTTTTTTCTTTTCTTGAGAACAATCGCCCAGCTCAACCCCGCCTGAAAAGCATCCAGAACCAAAAACTCAAATAACTTTCGGTCGTCATGTAGCGGTACTCCCCATTCGGTGTCATGGTATTCACACATCAGCCCGTCCCGCTTCAGTGGGTCATCCCCGGGCCAGAGGCAGCGTTTCAGATTTTTAGAATTTTTCAAATGCGGCTCTTTTTTACTTGACCCATAGACTTAAGGTGTTTCCTCGCGCGTGATGTTTTCGACCTTGCCGCTCACATTTTTCTTGATTTTGATATTCTTCAGCTCCTGGTCAGATTCCATGCCATAGCCGGTCACCAAGTCCTGCCCCCGGGTAATCTTGACAAAATCATCCGTGACAATCTTGGCCGCATTCGGGTCCCAGCGCAAAGTCTTAGTCTCTAATTTTACTCCCCGGTCCGTGGTGACCACCACCTCTCCGTGAACCGACAAGAGCTGCTTTTTTTCCTGAATATCTCCGCTGTCAGCGACTAAAACTGTGGTATGCTTCCCCTCCCTATCATAAAAATCTACGTAGAGGCCAGTCGCCTTAGTCAAATCCTGGGCCAAATACTTCTCAATGTATTTTGCTTTAACCACGGTCGATTTGATGCCATTGACCGTGAAGATGACAACTGAGTTTTCTAAAATCTGGTCAGGCATCCCTTTCGGCTGGACGGTCGTGCCGGTCTTATCCTGGGAACAGGAGAGCGTAAGCAAAAGTGCGGCTAAAATTGACTTCATTCTAACTCCATCTCTTATGCATCCAAACCCACTGGTCCGGATATTCTCTTATGATACTTTCTAAGAACTGATTGGTTCTCTGGGCCAAATCCAATATCGATTCTTCCTCGCTCTTCATCGAATTTGGCTCTAAAATTTCTCCTACGATAATTCGGTAGTAATCTCCTTTGGTTCTGACGATGGCTAACGGCACTACTGGACAGTTCAATTTACAGGCAATGCCAAACGGTCCTTTAGGAGTATTGGCTTTAGCCCCGAAAAAGTCAACTTTTATGTTGGAGACCCGGCTGGAATTCTGGTCCACTAAGACGCCGAGCGCTTTTCCATCTTTGAGCGCTTGCATCACAGCTTTGACGGAAGAATCTGTGGGAATATTTTGCGTGCCGACGGCAGTGCGATTCTTTATCAGTAACTTATCCAAGCGCGGGTCATAAACTTCTCTGCCGATGACAGCAGTCTTATATCCCAGCCAGGAAAAATAAGCCGGTATCAATTCAAAATTGCTGATATGCCCGGTCACCGCGATTAATCCTTTCCCTCTTTTGTAAGCAGAATCAAATCTGGTCAAACCTTCCACCCAGACAAATTCTCTGAAATCTCTATCTTTCCACTTGGGCAGACGAACCGCATCCGCGGCTGATTTGCCTAAGTTGATGAAGACTGAAAGGGAGAGGGTATTTAGCTGGTAGGAATCTTGGGTGTTGAAATAGGTTTTTAGATTCCCTTTTGTAACTCTGCGCTCTTTGGATAGTAACAGATAGGCCAGGCCTCCTAACCAGCCCCCGAGCGCTAAAGAAGCTTTGCGGGGGAGCAGGCGCAAGAATGCCATGATAAACCTGAGGAAATAGAAGATGAAACTGTTCTTGAGGGACTTGCGAACTCTTCTGAAACTCACCCCCTGAATTTAATACTCAAGGGACAGGGAGACAACAGGCGCCGGAGGGTAAAGGAGCCCACGGGCCGCCGGGCTTGTTGAAGATATAGTTTACTCCGCGGATGACGTCAGAGAGAGTGACATTGGCATCCCCATTCCAGTCGCCGCGGCAGAGCAGGTCAGAGAGCCAGCAGAGATTGGAGTTGGAGGGGCAGGAGGGGAAGCCGGGCCTGTTGAAGATGTAATTGACGGTGGAAATGATGTCGGAGAGAGTCAGATTAGCACTCGCATTAGCATCACCTGGAATGCCAATACAAGAAAGTTCCGAAACCAACACTTCTTTCTGTCCTTCTTTGTGGAACCCTTGCGACAAGTAGGTGCCAGAAGCCTCAATGTCGAGAAGGAAGGTACCAAGGTTTATGAAGTGGGCAAAGGGGGCCGTGTATACTCCATCATTCGCTTGGATGTCAAATCCTAGTCCGTCATCAAGCATAGTATAAACCCAAGAAGTATCAACAGAATCAGGAATTGCAGTTAGGCTGACGCTCGCTCCAGTTACAGGGTTAGAACCAGATATTAGAGATGCTGTTACAACAATCGTGTCTCCAATTAGAGCTGTATCAGAAGAAACCGAAGTATTCATATCTACGCCGTCATTTTTGCTAATAGCAATCAAGCATGCCCATAGCGTATCAGGCAGGCTGTCAGCAGTAACAACAACTTTCCAAGTCCCAGGTTCTGGGTTAGTTATGGTGAAAAACGTCAGCCCAAGATCAGTGGAGTAAGTAACATTAGAATCGGTCAAAGGCGTAGTAGAGTCTATTATTGCCCCAGAAGGTGTCCGTAGTGTCGTAAGCATTCCGCCTCCGAAATCAAAAGTTTCAACCGCGAAGGCTGAATCAGTAGACACCGTGAATGAATCATCCATAGTTTCAAACGCGTGTAAGGTGACAATTTTAGAATAATCAACGTCTTGTTCTAGGGTGGTCGTGTCAGAATCAGATGCTACAGCAAAAGGTAGATTGCTCTCGTATGAAGTGCCATAAAAACCAAGAGCTTGACGTATAGCCCCTAGATACAATGGACTGCTTGTGGGAAGCTGGGAATGCTTTAATGGAGCGAATGCCAAATTAGAAAGAGGAAAGAAGGGCCAGCCGTTGGCACTTGCAGAACCGACAATCCCATCATGGGGGCAACCCTCAGAGAATGGTACAAATATTCTTTTACCACCTATGTTATAAAAGCAAGTGTAATATTCACCGACAGCACGAGCATACTTTGTTTGCGGATCGTTCTTGTATAGCAGATTGAATAACAACATATCAGCGGAGCTCATTTCCTCTTTGGCGGGTCCTGAGCATTTTTTCCAAAAATCTATGAGAGCATTTATGATGGGGGTGCATGGCTTACATCCAAATAATTTCCAAAAGTTCTTTTTTGTCAACAGAGCAAGGTGAACCCCTAAATGAGGGCTTCCTAAAGTGATTAACGTTCTAACTCTGCCATGAGCCCCCCAAGAACTACTTTCGCTAATATACCTTCTGGAAACAAGACCGCCCATTGAATGGGCAATAATATCTATTTTATCAATAGGTACTCCTGTCTCTATCGATTTTTGTTGAATGAAAGTCGAAAGTGCTTGGGCGTTTTTATCAAAACGCTTCTCCCCTGGAAATCCACAAGGGTTGAGGGTGTTAACCTTCCATACGTTGACGTATCCATCTTGTTTTAACCAGCTCTCCATAGTATTCCAAATACTCTCATTACTGCCCCAGCCGTGAACAAGAACTACAGCAGTCTTGAAGGAAAATCCCAAAGTCATTCGAGACTGGTGTGCACCCATGTAAGTGAGCTGCCCATCGTTCGGGCCCAACGCATGTTGAACTAGACCATCCGCAGATAGGCTAGGATCAGTTAAGTTATCGCCTAACTGAAAACTTCCAACCCTAATGGCCCATCTTTTGGTTCCTCCTTGGAAATTCAATGAAACTGCGTCTATGTTGTTCCCTGTAGCAGTATTAAAAAGGTTGGCATCGTGATAACAGCCTATAGTGAGATATTCACCATTATTATAGTCAAGGTTTCCATTCTCATCACCAATGTAAATATCGTAGTATTCTTGATTCGTCCCCTGAAAATCAAAGTGATTTGGCGGACCTTCACTTATATCATTTTGTAATCTTGTGTCAGATATGAGAAAAGTGTAGGGAACAATGCCGGTTGTGCCTTCATAGATAGTTATAGACTGCAAAGTCAGCCCGAACTCAGAGCCAAATTTTATTGCAGCGGCGTTTCTGTGGCCACAAAGAATCAGTCCAATAATTATGAATACTCTTGGCAGGAAACTTTTGCCGCAGATACTTCTCATCGCCCTGACCTCCGTTATTTTATTAAACCTCCCTCAATCTACCCCCTCCTCCCCCTTTGTCAACCAAAAAATTCTCTACACCACCCCCGCCTTCAACAAATCATGCAGATGCACAATCCCCACCGGCTTCCTCTCCTTATCTATTATCAGTAAACAAGTTATGTTAAAAAACTCCATCAAATTCAACGCCCTCGCCGCCAGGGCCTCCTTGGAAATAATCTTAGGATTCAGCTGCACCACGTCCTTGGCCGAAAGCGAAAATATATCCGAGCTCTTCTCCACCAGCCGCCGCAAATCCCCGTCCGTAAAAATTCCGGTCAGCTGCCCCTGCTCATTCACAATCGAAGTCGCCCCGAATCTCTTGGAGGTCATCTCCAAAACCACTTCCTTCATCGAATCAGACTCCTTCACAATCGGCACATCCTCACCGGTGTGCATCACATCTTCTACCCGGAGCAATAATTTTCTGCCCAGGTTGCCTGCCGGATGAAGCAGAGCAAAATCCTCCGGAGAAAAATGCCTCTCTTCTAAGAGTGCCAAAGCTAAAGCATCCCCCATCACTAATGCCGCAGTAGTTGATGAAGTCGGAATCAGATTATCCCCGCCCGCCTCTTCTGGGACCGAGACGTCAATCACCACATCCGACTTCTCTGCCACCGGCGAGTTGACATTACCCAGCAGCGAAATTATCGGTATCCCGAATCTCTTGAATAACGGGAAAAGCTGATAGACTTCGTCTGTGTCTCCGGATTTGGTGACTACAATGACTACGTCTTCCCTGCGAACGATTCCTAAGTCTCCATGCATCCCTTCTGCCGGATGCAGATATAGAGCCGCCGTGCCAGTGGAAGCTAATGTTGCGGCGATTTTTCTGGCGATGATGCCGGATTTCCCCATGCCGGTGACGATGACTCTTCCTTTGCAGTTCAAGATTAACTCCACCGCCTTGGTAAACTGCTCATTGATGCGATTCTCTAAGTCTAAGATGGCTTGCGCCTGCTTGCGGATGACTTGCTTAGCTTTTTCTTTCATATTTTCTAATATTTGAACTTTTTCGCCTTCAAAATCAAATTGATAATTTCCCTAACTGCCCCATGACCTCCTGGAGTCTTGGTAACATACTCCGCAATCTTTTTGACTTCTGGCTGAGCATTGGCAACCGTCACAGGAACGCCGACATTTTTCAATACCGGAATATCCGGCAGGTCATCTCCCACAAAAGCAATCTCCTCATCTTTAAACAACAGTTTTTCTTTCAGTTCCTCATACGCTTTCAATTTATCCGTGTAGCCGTTGTAAACATGCAAAATTTTCAGTTCCTGGGCTCTGTATTCAGTGGATTTAGAATATCTTCCCGATAACAGCGCCACCCGTACTCCCGCCTTCTGCACCAAATATATCCCGAACCCATCCTGAATGTTGAACTTTTTATATTCATTCCCATCTGAGCCGATGTAAACTCCGTTATCAGTCAGCACACCATCGACATCCAAGATGAGCAATTTAATCTTCTTTAGTATTATTAGCAGATTTTCTTTCACTGGTAATTTCCTTTTTGACCAATCGGTCAATTTGAGTAATCTGATTTAACAATGTATCCAATTGTTCCAAAGGTAGCATGCTCTTAGCATCCGAGAGAGCGTTTTTAACATCCGGGTGAGTTTCCACAAAGAGCGCATCACAGCCGCAGGCTACTGCCGCCCTAGCCATGGGAATTATAAATTCTGGTTGACCCGAGGAAACTTTTCCTCCCCCTCCCGGTAGTTGCAATGAATGAGTGGCGTCAAACACCACCGGATAGCCAATCTCCCGCATTATTACCAAAGAGCGCATGTCAACTACCAGATTGTGGTAGCCAAAAGTAGTTCCTCTTTCCGTCAGCAAAATACTTCTATTTCCGGTTGACTCAACCTTTTTGACTATGGCGGACATATCCTCCGGCGCCAGGAACTGCCCTTTCTTCAAATTGACCGCTTTGCCGGTTTTCCCTGCAGCCAGGACAATATCAGTCTGCCGGCAGAGGAAGGCTGGGACTTGCACAACATCAACGACTTCTCCGGCAAGTTTTGCTTCTTCTGCCGAGTGGATATCAGTAAGCACTGGCATCCTGAACTCCTTTTTGACTTTTTCCAAGATTTTCAGGCCTTTCTTTATTCCTGGGCCGGTAAAAGAATCGATGCTCAGCCGGTTCGCCTTCAGATAAGAGGACTTGAAAATGTAGGGAATCTTGAAATTGTAAGTTAGTTCGACAATTTTCCCTGCGGTCCGCAGGACTAACTTTTCCGATTCAATCACGCAGGGCCCGGCAATCAGAACCAGAGGATTTTCTCCTCCGATTTTGATTTTGCCCACTTTGACAATTTTGTTACTGACGATAGCTGTGCTCATCACTTAAATTGTAATTTCCCCTTCCAAATAAAGTACCGCCTTTCCGGCAATCTTTACCCTTTCTCCTTTATCCTCACAAAAAAGTTCTCCTCCCCGGGCTGAAACCTGTCTGGCGACCAACTTTGTTTTATTCAGCCGCTTTGACCAAAAAGGAATCAGAGTGCAGTGGGCCCAGCCAGTCACCGGATCTTCCGGAATTCCAAAACCCGGGGCAAAGAAGCGGGAGACAAAATCAACCTCTCTTCCCGGCGCAGTGATAATCACGCTGGCCTGGTCTAATCGGGATAATTCGGAAAAATCGGGTTTAAGATTTTTAACTGCATCTTCGGTAACGAGCAAGACTAAGTACTCTCTGGCCTTCAGCACTTCTTCAGGCTGAACTCCCAGCCCACTTAGAAGCTCAAACGGAGGCTGGCAGGTCGAAGCTGGCTGGGTCGGAAAGTCTAAAGCCAGCAATTTTCCCTCTCTGGTGACTGTGAGATCGCCACTCTTGGTTTGAAAGCGCACAGCTGACTTGGTTGGCTCCAATTTAGTTAATATCAGATACGCCGAAGCCAGAGTGGCATGTCCGCACAAATCTACTTCACTAGTGGGAGTAAACCAGCGCAGTTCATAGTTGTCTCCTTTTTTGACAAAGAAAGCGGTCTCGGACAGATTATTTTCTGCCACTATGCCCTGCATGGTCGGCTCAGGCAACCACTCCACTAGAGGGCAAACCGCTGCCGGATTGCCGGAAAAGACCTGGACGGTAAAGGCATCTATCTGATAAATGGGAATTTTCATTGGGTGCAAATTAGCGCAGAAGTCGTTTAGTGGAATTCACCTGAAAAATATACCAAAACAGACTTCTGACTGCAACCCCGGTAACAGCCGCGCAATTAAGGCCGGGCTAATTGGGGCGATGATTTTTCTGTCTTGCCGGAATTTTTGAAAACCAGAGCCGCCCGTACGAATTCTCTGAACAAAGGATGGGCCTTGGTCGGCCTGGATTTCAACTCCGGATGGAACTGCACCCCCACAAACCAAGGGTGCTCAGAAAGTTCCACAATTTCGACTAAACCGGTTAAAGAATTCGTGCCAGTGATTCTCAAATCCCCTTTGGTCAGTTTGTCTTTGTAAGCGGAATTAAACTCATAGCGGTGCCGGTGCCTCTCCCAGATTTTCTTTTCTCCATACGCTTTTCGAGCATTGCTCCTCTCTTCCAAGATGCAGTCATAGGCTCCCAATCGCATGGTATGTCCTTTGGTAGAAACCTTTTTCTGCTCTTCCATCAAATCGATGACCGGAAAAGGAGTGTCAGGGTCGAATTCTGAGGAATTGGCCCCTTTCAGCCCGCACCTTCTGGCTATCGCAATCGTGGCACACTGCATCCCCAAGCAGATTCCCAAGAAAGGAACTTTCTTTTCTATGAGATAATCTACTGCCGTAATTTTCCCTTCGATTCCTCGGTCTCCAAATCCTCCTGGAATTAAGATTCCGTCTAACCCGGATAGATTCTTCTCGGCCCCTTCTTTTTCAATTTTCTCCGATGAAATCCAGTTCAATTCCACTCTGGCATCGTTTTCCACTCCGGCATGGGCAAAGGCCTCGATGATTGATTTGTAGGAATCTTTGAGCTTGGTGTATTTGCCGCAGATGCCTATTCTGACGTAGTTTTTGGGAAACTTGGTTTTCTCAACAAATTTTTCCCAGTCGGATAAATCAAAACCATTCCCCTTTAATTCCAACCTCTGCATTACTAAATTATCCAATCCTTCCTGGTGAAAAATCAGGGGCACTTCGTAGATTGATTCCACGTCCAGGGCCTGGATGACGTTTTGAGAAGTCACGTTGCAGAAGAGCCCGATTTTTTCCCGGATGTCAGGTGTCAGAGGATGAGAAGTCCGGCATAGCAGTATATCCGGTTGAATTCCGATTCCGCGCAGCTCCTTGACCGAATGCTGGGTCGGCTTGGTCTTTACTTCTCCGGCTGACTCGATGAAGGGGACTAAGGTCAGATGAATGAAAAGTACGTTCCTGGGACCATACTGCAACCCCATTTGTCGAATAGCTTCTAAGAAGGGCTGGGACTCGATGTCTCCGACCGTACCGCCAATTTCGACGATGACTACATCAACTTCTCCATCTCTTTCGCCCACTTTTTTGATTCTTTCTTTGATTTCATTGGTGATGTGCGGGATAACCTGTACGGTTGCGCCTAAGTAATCTCCTCTTCTCTCTCTGGAAATCACCGCGCTGTATATCTGGCCGGTGGTGATGTTACTATCCTTGTTGAGATTTTCGTCTAAGAACCTTTCATAGTGCCCTAAATCCAAATCCGTTTCTGAGCCGTCATCTAGGACAAATACTTCTCCATGCTGGAATGGATTCATGGTGCCGGGGTCAACGTTGAGATAGGGGTCGAATTTCTGCAGATTGACTTTCATACCATGCCGCTTTAGCAGGAATCCTAAAGAAGCCGAGGCAATCCCTTTCCCCAGCGAGGAGACCACTCCGCCGGTAACGAAAATATATTTGACCTGATTCTTAGCGCTCATCTTTTCCCCCTCAAAATTTTTTCCACTCTTTTGACATCTTTAGGCGTATCCACAGCCTGAGATCTGTAATTGGTCTTCACTACCTTAATAGAGTATCCGTTTTCTAAAATCCTTAACTGCTCCAATCTTTCCAGTTTCTCCAACCGCGAAGGTTTCCAGCTTACAAATTTCAATAAGAAATTTTTACGGAAGGCATATACCCCAATATGCGTATAAAATGACTGGAGACTTTGGGCATCTAAATTTCTCTTTCCGTTAGTTAACCAAAAGGGAATCGGCTGCCTAGAAAAATAAAGCGCCTGGTTATCCTGATTGAATACCACTTTTACCACATTTCTCTCTTTCAACTCGGACTCATTCTGGACCGAGGAGACCAAGGTTGCGACTAAAACATTTCTGTCTGACTTCAGGGCTTTAACCAGTTTGTCAATGGCAACCGGTGAAATCAGCGGCTCGTCTCCCTGAATATTGACTACAATGTTGCAATCAAGCCGTTTGGCCACAGCAGCTACTCTATCGCTCCCTGAGGCAAAATCGGAACTGGTCAGAACTGCTTCCCCCCCAAATTCTTCTACCGTTTTCTTAACCCTACGGTCATCTGTCGCAATCAAAACTCTCTCTAAGGTCTTGGCTTTGCTTACCTGCTTCCAGACCCGGTAGATTAAAGGCTTGCCACAGATTGAAACTAAAGGCTTTCCGGGGAGACGGGTAGAACCATATCGGGCTGGGATTATGCCGATGGCTCTATTCATAAAAACTAAATCATCTTACAAGAAAAGTTCTTGGCTGTCAACCAAAACTTAGAAAAAATTTATAGCAAGGAGAATAAACCTTCAGGAATCCTGTCCAACCACTTTGGGGACTTGGAAATAACTATCTTTCTTTTCCGGAGTATTTTGCAGGGCTCCCTCTGCCGGAAGGCTTGGTTTAACCTGGTCCTCCCTCAAAACATTCTCAATCGGTACCGCATGAGTCATGGGAGGAACATTTTCCGTATCTAATTTTTTCAACTGGTCGAAGTATTCGAGAATTTTACCTAACTCTACCTGGAAGCGTTTTTTCTCCTCGTCGGTCAACTGTAACCGCGCTAACTTGGCAATGTGCTCTACTTCTTCCCGGGTGATAGCCATACGTTCTCAGAATAAGACTCTCCTCCGAGCATGTCAATACTGTAAGCTTTCATTTCCAAGAATTCTAAAGATTTCCTTTGACAAATCCACAGAAACCGTTATACTCCTGCAAACTTAACCGAAAGGAGCTGTTATGACCAAGGCTTACTGCGTGAAATGCAAGGCCAAAAGAGAGATGAAGAACCCCAAGACCGTCACCATGAAGAATAAGAGGAAAGCCACCCAGGGGGTCTGCCCCAAGTGTGGGACTAAGATGTTCAGAATCGGCGGGTAGGAGACCGAAAAATTTCAATCCAAGGCAGGCCGGAGGGTCTGCCTTTTTTTATGCCTGAAAGTTACTTATATTTGGCTGAAGAACAATGGAGGACTATTTTATGAGTTTAAATGAAAAGACCTTACGGCAATGGTTAGAGAGATGGAATAATGGAGGGTCGCCCTATCCACCTGGCACTGAGATTGAATTCGTTGAGTCTCCGAAATTCAAGAATGAAATGTCCTGTAATATTGGATTGGTTCACAGTCATAGATTTGCATTTTATTTCTGGTCAACATTTAGTAAACAGTATTCGGAAAGGAAGATGACTTCGTCGCTGAGTAAACCGCTGTTTGTGTCTATTGATTATCATAATGACGTTGGCCCTGAAAATGAACTTAACAAAACAGAATTAGAAGAAATCAACAAGAGCAACGACCTATGGTTGAGTTTGTACTGCTGGTTAAGGCTCCCTCTCAATAATGATGGACAAATACTTCCAGCGCTCTATCTGAACTATTTTTCGGATGCGCACATTTTGCTAAAAAGTAAATTTCACAATATGAAGTCTGACGTTGTTTATGACAAGAACAATAAAAAGCATTCAATAAAGTATTTCGAAGAACCAGATGAATTGATTGGGGAATTGGAGAAATTCAGCGACCACCCAATTTATCTGGATATAGATTTAGACTATTTTGTTACCAAAGACAGCGCGGACTATCAGGGAGGAAAATTGGTGCCTATAGATGAAATAAGGCGCATTTTGAATTTGAAAAGCCCGCTTATGAAGATACTTTATCCGAATTTGGTTGGATTAACGATAGCTTTAGAACCAGAATATTGTGGCGGAATGAAGAACTCCTTACAGGTATTAAGTATCTTGAATGAAGAATTTTTCTCTGGTTCCCTGTTCACGGGAAAATGTAAATGGAATATATGATATTCAAGCGAAGCTAATGGCGGAATCATTGCGGTCAACCCACAATCTCCAAATCCGCATACTTAGCCAACAGCCTCTTCTTCATCCCCCTGTTGAAAATCACTGTCAGCCTCAGATTCTCTCCGGACCCCTCTTTGGAGACTACCTGCCCGTACCCGAAGAAGGGATGAATGATTCTACTGCCGACCTTCAGCACTGAGTTGAGGCCTGATTCGGCCTCTGCTATTTCCTGGGCTCGATCCCACCGCTTCTGCTCTGGTTTTTCTACTTCAAGCAGCTCCTCTGGAATTTCATCTAAGAAGCGAGATTTTAAATTCAACATCTGTCCGAATCTGTTTGTCATCCGGGCAAAGCTCAGATAAAGCAACTGCTTAGCTCGGGTGCAGCCGACGTAGAAGAGTCGCCTTTCTTCCTCGGTTTGCTCAATGCTTTCCAGGGAGCGGGAAAGAGGAAACAGCCCTTCTTCTAAGCCAACCATAAACACAACCGAGAATTCCAGCCCTTTGGCCGAGTGCAGGGTCATCAGGCTGACCGCTTCCTTGGTATTATCCCATTGGTCGATGTCGGTAATCAGGGCCACCTCTTCCAGAAAATTCTCCAGGCTGGGGTCCTCAGCTCGATCGCTGAATTCTTTAACCGCTACTAACAGCTCTCTTAAGTTTTCTGCCCGGGAAAGCGATTCCTCGGTTCTTTCGGCTGTCAAAGAATCCAGATACTCAGTCTTTTCCAAAATTCTTTCGGTCAACTCACTCAGCGTTATGTTATCCTTTGATTCCTGAAGTCCTCTGAGCCAGTTGGCGATTCTCTCAATCGATTTTCTTGCCTTGGAAGTAAATTCAGCGACAACCGCTCCTTCTTTCAGCGTTTCTAGAAGCGAGAGCCCGCCGGACAAAGCATATCTTTCCAGATTTGAAAAACTCTTCTCCCCAATCCCCTCCCCGAAAGTCTTCAAAATTCTCTTCAGGCTTAAATCATCTTTAGGATTGGCTAAGATTTTCAGGAAGGCCAAGATATCTTTAATTTCTTTTCGCTCGTAAAAGCGAACTCCTCCAACTATGACATAGGGAGTCCCGGAATCTCTGAGTGATTGCTCTAAAATTCGTGACTGGGCATTGGTGCGATAGAGAATCACAAAATCTGACCAGCCATATTTATGCTTTAATTCTCTTATCTTCTCTACAACGATCTGAGCTTCCTGCCTTTCATCATACACTTCCAGCAACTTGATTGTTTCTCCATCGGTATTTTCGGTCCACAACTTCTTCTCCTTGCGGGAGAGATTATTTTTGACCACCGACCAGGCCGCCTCCAAGATTCTCTGGGTGGAGCGGTAGTTCTGCTCTAAGCGAATCACTTTGCAATCCGGATAATCCCTTTCAAAATCCAAGATGTTCTTCAAATCCGCCCCTCTCCAGCCATAAATGGACTGGTCGTCATCTCCAACTACGGCCAAATTTCTGCTTTTTCCGGACAGAAGCTTAACCAAAACATATTGAGCGTGATTAGTATCCTGGTATTCATCCACTAAAATGTGCTGAAATCTATCCTGTAATTTTTCTAAGACACTTTCTTCCTGTTGTAGCAATCTTACCATCAGCATCAACAGGTCGTCAAAGTCCATGGCATTGGCTTTTTCCAATCTGGTCTGGTAATCCTGATACAGTTCCGCCACAGTTTTCTCAAAATAATCGTGGGCATGATGATGATAGTTTTGCCAGTCCATCAGAATGTTTTTGCAGGCTGAAATTTTATTCAAAACCAGAGAGCCTGAGAATCTCTGTTTGGGCAAATCTCTTTCTTTGACGCACCCGTTGATTAGCGCGCTCTGGTCATCGTCGTCATAGATGGAGAAATGCCGGCTGTAGCCTAAATGTTGTGCATGCTGCCTGAGGAACCTGGCACAAAAGGAATGAAAGGTCGATAGCCAGATATTGGCCGATTTTACTCCCACCAGATTGACCACTCTCTCCTTCATCTCTCCGGCTGCCTTGTTAGTGAAAGTAACCCCTAAAATATTTTCCGGCTGAGTTAATTTCTCTGCGATTAAAAAGGCGATACGATAGGTGAGTACTCTGGTCTTACCCGAGCCGGCCCCGGCTAAGATTAAGAGTGGTCCCTGGCCATGAGTAACCGCCTCTTGCTGCGGGGGATTTAATTCTTTTAGTAGCTCTTTCAATTCTCCTCCAAGTCGATTAAGATACGACAAATTTTCCTGTCGGCAAGTTACTCCGGCAATCCGATTGACTTTGAAAAACTTGCCGATTAGATTATTCCTGCTTACGGTGGAGGAGACCTGGCAATAAGTAAGTTACTGCAAGCGTATCACCTTCAAAAATACGTAAGATGAGCAACCCTTTCAGGAGGAGATATGAAGTTCACAACTATTCTCTGGACGGTAAGTTTATTTGCAGTCATAACGGTAATAACATATGCACAGTCAACCCAGGAGCAGAAAATGCCTAAGTCCGTGGCCCCGGAGGTGGGCGAAAAGGCGATTGATTTTACTCTCCCTTATGCCACCAAGGATACCTTAGTCTTTGAAGGGATGAAGTTGTCTGATTTATTCGGCAAAGGCCCGATTATTTTAGCCTTCTATCCGGCTGCCTGGTCAGGCGGCTGCACCAAGGAGATGTGTACCTTAAGGGACAACTTCTCTGCCCTGCAGGAATTGAACGCCCAGATCGTGGCCCTCTCCGGTGACTACGTATATACTCACCATGAATGGGCGAAGCACCATAACTTGCCCTTCACTTTAGTCTCCGACTATGGCGGCAAGGTGGCCAGGCAGTATGACTCCTGGAATGACGACTACGGCATGTGCAAGCGGACCGTCTTTCTGATTGATAATCAGGGGAAAATCGCCTACCGGGAATTGGAGTACTCGGTCAAAGACCAGAAAGATTTCGAGGATTTGAAGAAAGCCCTGGCCGATTTGAAGAAATAATCATAGATGCCCGAGCTGCCGGAAGTCGAAACCGTATTAGCAGGATTGAAAAAGACTGTTCTGGGACGAACTGTTCTGGAAGTCAAGATTCTCACTCCTAAGATTGTCAAATCCGACCTGCGCCAGTTAACTTCTTCCCTGCCCGGTAAAAAAATTGAAGAGATAAACCGGCGGGGCAAGAATATTCTTTTCTCTCTGTCGGATAAGAACACTCTTCTGGCGCATCTCGGAATGACCGGCCACATGTTTTACTTTACTAAGAAAGCTCAGAAAGACAAACATGACGTAGCGGTTTTTAGATTTAAGGAGGCACCCGGCGAGCTCCATTTCCACGACACCCGCAAATTCGGAAAGCTGGTCCTTTTGACTAACGGCCAGCAGCCCATTCAGAAATTAGGCCCGGAGCCTCTGCAGATAAGTTTGAGCGAATTTGTCAAACTATTCCGGAGCAGAAAGAGAATGCTCAAGCTCGCTCTGTTAGACCAGAGCTTCATTGCCGGTATCGGCAATATCTACGCTGATGAATCTTTATTCGAGGCAAAACTTCATCCTCAGAGGACTACTGACCAGCTGACTGATGAGGAATTAAAGAGACTGTACCAAGCCATTCGCAAGACTCTGAACAAAGCCATTAAGGCTGGCGGCTCCTCAGTCAACAATTACGTCGATGTGGAGGGCAACCCCGGCCATTTTCAGATTTATCATAAGGTGTATGGAAAAGATGGTCAGCCCTGCCCGCGTTGTGGAGTGAAGATTAAGAGAATCTTAGTGGGGCAGAGATCGACTCATTTCTGTCCCCGCTGCCAGAGAAAGCGCTGAAAAAATTGAGGCGTAGCACAAGGGCAGTGCAGCCGGCTGTTAACCGGAAGATTGTAGGTTCGAATCCTACCGCCTCAGTAAAGGTTTCACACACTCCGGCCCATCATACCTGGGAGAATTGACCATTGAGGAAACCACATAGGCAGTCAACTCCTTTGCAGGGTAGGGAGACAATAATTTTAGTAGCTTGGCCGGTTCAATTATGTTCAAATCTAACCAATCATCCTCAGCTTCTTTCCTGAGAATAACCGGCATCCTGTCGTGAATTGACTTCATGAAGCTGTTAGCCTCACAGGTAATGATAGTACATGAGTTCACCGTCTCACCCTTTGGGTTTTTATTCCAGGTATCCCACAGTCCTGCGAATGCAAAGACTTCTTGGTTTTTCAGGGTAATCCTCATCGGAGTCTTAGCCTTCCCATTTTTCTTCCATTCGTAAAAACCATCAGCAGGAATCAGGCATCTTTTCTTGGCCAGGGACCGTTTAAATGATGGCTTTTCAGCCAAAGTCTCTGCCCGGGCATTTATCATCCGGTTGCCAATCTTAGGGTCGTCAGCCCAGGCTGGAATCAGGCCCCAGCGCATTTCGGTCAGAACCCTTCCGGGACTTTCTTTGTTGAGAATGGCTGCAATATTCTGGGTGGGCGCAATGTTGTAGCGTGGCACCATATCAGCCATGATCTCCTCTATTCTAAATCGCCTTTCAAGCTCTGCTAAGAGTATGGTAAGGGTGAAGCGTCCGCACATGCCTCTAACTATATGTGGTAGAGCGCCATAAATCAACCCCAGACGGTGTAGCTTTATTACTGAATATTTAGTGGATGCAATCGATTTTAGACTTGACAATTCTTGCCGACCATATATTTTAGATGTGAACAAGTGTTCAGGTAGTAAACGTATGGTGTATCAATCCATCGGTGGGCCCATTCAGGTTTACGCTCTATTTGAAAAATCCCAGATAAAGCCCCTCCACTTCAAATGGGGTCAAAGAGTCTATAAAATTGCCAAAGTGACCGGAAGATGGCGTGTTCCGGTAGGCAGGTATAAGCTCCATCACTTTGGAGTACTGGATACCCAAGATAACTTTTACCAGCTTTGCTATTCAGAAGAGGATTTCTCCTGGACCTTAATCCAAACCTGGAATGAGGGATAATACTTATGGATAGGGTAATCCTGCATGTGGATATGAACGCCTATTTTGCTGCTGTGGCTCAGGCCACCAATCCTCATTTACTGGGAAAGCCTATCTTAGTAGCCGGAAGTCTCGGTACAAGAGGGGTTATAACCTGTCCCTCCTATGAGGCCAGAAAATATGGGGTAAAAACTGGTATGACTGTCCCGGAAGGCAAGAGACTCTGTCCTCAAGCCGTGGTCGTCTCCGCTGATGCCCATAACTATGTGACCATCTCTTTAAGATTAAGGGAGTTATTTGAGAAGTTTACGCCTAAGGTAGAGAACTTCTCCATAGATGAAGCTTTTCTGGATATTACCGGCACAGAGAGGCTTTTTGGTTCACCTGTTGAGTTGGCAAAGACAATTAAGAAAAGAATCAGAGAAGAAATAGCTGACATTACCTGCTCAATCGGTATTGCTCCTAACCGGCTCTTAGCCAAGCTGGCTAGTGGCATGCAAAAGCCGGACGGTTTAGTGGTTATAACACAAGATAAAGTAGCAGAGGTTTTGGAAAAGACACCTGTGGAGGAGATGTGCGGAATAGGCCCAAAGCTTACAAATCTACTCAGAATGTGGGGAATTAAAACCTGTGGTCAACTGGCCAGGTTCCCGGTAGAGATATTGGAAAGAAGATTTGGCAAGGTGGGGCGCTATTTACACCTGATGTCCAAAGGAGAAGACGGATCAGAAGTGCCACTCTATTACTACTATGAGAAGGTCAAATCTATCGGGCATTCCTGCACTCTTAAAACCGATACTCATGACCCGGAGGTTGCCCAGAGATATTTACTACAACTCTGTGAGCAAGTAGCCCGCAGGCTCAGACAGGGTAACTATCAAGGGAAGACCATCACTCTAGTGGTGAGGAAACCTGATATGATCACTGTAAGCGAGCAGACCACTTTGAAGTTCTTTACCGATGACGGGGTGCAGATTTTCCAAACGGCTAATAAGATTCTAAGTAAATATAGTGTTGAGACTTTGGGTGTAAGATTAGTGGGAGTATCAGTATCGAATCTAACTCATAAAGCTTCGCAGCTTTCTCTATTCTGGGAGGAGAGAAGAAAACAGCTACTTCTCAAGGCCATGGATGTTATAAATGATAGATTTGGAGATTTTACTGTGGCTTGGGGGAGGCTGGATTTGAAAAACCTGCACCAGAATAACTTGATTTCACCGGCCTGGAGACCGAATAAGAAAATCTATTTTGGACGAATCTAAACCAGCATTAACACAAATCAAATCCTCATCTCATACACCCTGTAAATCTTATACAACCTCGCCCCCATCGTCTCCAAGGGCTTAATGGCCAGATGATTGTCCTCCAAAATCCAGCTGAACTCCCCCCAGTTGTACCCCTTTCCGGTCCCTTTGTTAAAAGTATCCACATAGAAGACCACCTCAATCCCCTTTTTCTGAAACTCCGGCAGCACCCCCAAAGTTATCACCCTCACTCCGTCCACTAAATTATTGACCTTGGTGTACCACAGATATTTCAGCCACCCGAATGGGAAAAGCCTCCCTTTCAGTTTCTGCAGGACCGGATTGACATTGGGGAGGGCTAAAGAGAAGCCGGCCGGCTTGCCTTCCACAAAGGCCAAATAGGCGATCTCCGGGTCTAAAATCTGCTTGAGGTCGTGGGCCAAGAAATCTATTTCCGCCTCGGTCATGGGGACAAAGCCCCAGTTTTTTTCCCAGGCGGAATTATAGATTTGTTTGATTAAATCAATCTCTCGATTCAGATGCTTAATATCTAAGTGCCGGATGGTGATTTTCTCTTTTTTCTTGATTCTTTCTGCTACCGGTGTCATCCGTTCCGGCGGCCAGCTGCTCTTGTCCATGTAATAAGCATATAAGTCTTTGACTTTCATCATTCCATATCTCTCAGTGAGTTCTAAATAGTAAGGGGGATTATAAGGCATCATCAAGACCGGCGGGGAATTGAATCCTTCGGCTAAGAAGCCCATGTCGTCATTGGAGGAAAAATTGGCCGGGCCTCGTAGGGTATCCATCCCTTTGGACTTGAGGAATTCCTTGGCCGCATCGTATAGTTCCAGTGCAACTTCATAGTCATCGATGCACTCGAAGTGCCCGAAGAACCCTACTTTATCTTGGTGAATCTGATTATGGGTGTGGTTGACTATCGCCGCAATTCTGCCGGCTGCTTTGGAATTTTTCTGGGCTAAAAAGTACTTAACCTCGGCATGCTGGAAAAAGGGATTTTTTTTAGGGTTGAGAAATCTTAGCCGCTCGGAAATTAAGGGAGCGACCCAATGCGGGTCCTTCTTATAGATTTTCCAGGGGAGAAGAGTAAACTCTTTTAACTCGGAATCGGTCTGAACCGCTTTGATACTCACGCTGCAATTACGAAGACAGCACCCTTAACTTTTTCCCCACGCAGGCGAAGACCTTCAAGACCTTGTCCATCTGCTGGTCGGTGTGAGTAGCGGTGTAGCTGGTGCGGATTAAGGCCTTCCCTTTGGGGACCGCCGGGGAGATGATGGGGTTGGCAAAAATCCCTTGGTCGAAAAGCTCTCTCCAGAATTGGAAGGTCTGCAGGTCTTCCCCCACAATGATGGGGATGACCGGGGTTTGGGTGGTGCCGATGTCAAAGCCTAAGTTTCGATATTCTTGATGCATCCGGTCAGTGATTTCCCACAATCTTTTTCTTCTCTGAGGCTCTCTCTGGATGATTTCTAAGGCTTTGATAGTGGCGGCCACTGCGGACGGCGGCATGGAGGCGGAGAAGATTAGCTCCCGGGAAATGTGTTTGAGATAGTGGATGATCGCTTCTTCGCCGGCAATGAATCCGCCCAAGGAGGCAAAGGACTTGGAGAAAGTCCCCATGATTAAATCTATCTTATCCTCGACTCTGAAGTACTCGGCGGTTCCCCTCCCGTTGGCTCCCATCACTCCGATCCCGTGGGCGTCATCCACCATCACTCTGGCCCCGTATTTTTTGCCTATTTTTACAATCTCGGGGAGATTGGCCAGGTCCCCTTCCATGGAGAATACTCCATCAACGACTATAAGTTTACCCGCCTCTTCCTCTAAACCGCTTAAGACCCTTTCCAAATCTTCCATATCGTTGTGTTTATACTTCATGGTATCTCCGAAAGAGAGCCGGCAGGCGTCAAAGATAGAGGCATGGTCGGCCCGGTCCGTGACCACGTAGTCATGCTTGCTGACTAAAGCAGAGATGGTGCCCAAGTTGGTCTGGAAACCGGTGGAGAAGACCAAAGCCGCTTCCTTGCGGACAAATTTGGCTAATTTTTCTTCTAACTCGACGTGCAGGTCTAAGGTGCCATTTAGAAAACGGGAGCCAGAGCAGCCGGAGCCATATTTTTCCACAGCCTTGATGGCCGCCTCTTTGACCTCCGGGTGGGAGGTCAGGCCTAAGTAATTATTGGAGCCGATCATGATCATCGGCTTGCCGTCGATGACCACCCCGGTATCCTGCCCGGAAGAGAGAGGATGAAAGTAAGGATAGAGCCCCATCGCCATCACTTCCCTGGCCGCAGTGAAGTTATAGCACTTCTGAAATATGTCCATTTATTCCTTGGCTATCTTTTGAAAAATTCCTTCAGTAAAACTTGCCTATCTTAGATAAACTAACTAACTTTGTCAAGCAGATTATGCCTCTTAGTCTGGTGACCGGTGCCAGTGGATTTGTAGGGAGTCATTTAGCCGAAGAATTAGTGCGGCGCGGCTATAGGGTTCACTGTTTGGTGAGAAAGAGCAGCAATCTGAACTGGCTGGTGGAGGCCGGAGTTGAATTTGTATTTGGCGACATTCAGGATAAAGGCGCTTTGAAGAAGATTTTAGTGGACTATGAATACATTTTTCATACCGCCGGACTGATTAAGAGCCGAGACCCGGCCCGGTTTCACCAAGTTAATCACCAGGGGACTAAAAATTTATTGGAAGCTGCCTGGGAAAATCATCTCCCTTTGAAGCGATTTGTCTATATCTCCAGTTTAGCCGCCTCCGGGCCGAGCTTGAATGGCCGGCCTAAAAAGGAGACCGACTTCTGTCATCCGATTTCGGTCTACGGCCAGAGCAAATTAGCCGGTGAAAAAGAGACTTTTAGGTTTGCGGACCGATTTCCGGTGACGGCCATCAGACCTCCCGGGATTTACGGGCCCAGGGACAGACAGCTTTTGGGAATCTTCAAGATTGCCCAGTGGGGTATCATGCCGATTCTGGGAGCAGGAGAGAGTCAGTTTTCCATCATTCATGTTAAAGACTTGGTCAACGGGATTATATTAGCGGCTGAATCTCCCCAGGCCATTGGCCGGACTTATTTTATGACCGATGGCCTATCCTATACCTGGCTGGAGGCCGGAAAGATATTAGCAGAAGTGCAGGGGAAGAAATTTCGCAATCTAATAATTCCTAAGTGGGTGCTCTCTATCCTTGCGAGTGGAGCAGACCTGATTGCTAAACTCAGCGGAAAGAGCTTTTATCTCACCCAGCGCAAAATCAAGGAGCTGGATTATAAAGTCTGGGCCTGCGATTCCAGCAAGGCAAGGCAGGAGCTCGGCTTCCGGCCCGAATATGACTTCAGAACCGGCGCCCGGGATACCATCGAGTGGTATAAACAGCATAACTGGATTTGATGTTCCTCCAAACCTTTCTCTTCTCCATACTAATAGCCAGTCTGTTCTTGAATCTCTCACTTTTCCTGTCGAGGCTGACCGGCAGTTACTTGAAAATTTACGAGGGGGCGCCCGGTGAAGTCGTCAAGCCTCCTCGCACCACTCTGATGGATATTTTTGAATTGATTTTGCAGGCTGAATTGTGGGAAGTTCTTATCCCCGCCTTCATTTATAGCCTGATTTATCCTTTTCTCCCCTTTTCAGGAATCAGAGCCGGGCTATTCGTGGCTCTGCTTATTTTCATCTTAGCCACGTTGCCGGAAGTGTTTTCTCTGGGCACCGTGTTGAGACTACCTCTAGCCTTCTGGCTGCAGAACCTGCTCTGGCGCCTGGTCAAGCTCTTTCTGATTTTTGGCACCTTCGGATTCTTCTTCAATTAATGGGCGGCCAGTTCAATCCTCATCCTTATCGAAAGGAGTTTCCTTTCACCAAGCAACTGGTCTATCTCAATCATGCCGCCGAAGGGCCGCTTCCATTAAGTTCTCTGAAAGCGGCCCAGAATTACTACCGCTATTTAACCCTGGAAAAAGTAACTGCCGGCCACGACTATCAATTCTCTTCTTTGGAGAAATCCCGGAAATTGGCCGCCCGGCTGATTGGCGCTAAGGTTTCCGAGATAGGCGTAACTCCCAATACTTCCTATGGTCTGAATGTAGTGGCTCAGGGATTGAAGTTGAGAAGAGGGGACACTGTCTTGCTCTCCGACGTCGAATTTCCCGCCAACGTTTATCCTTGGCTGAACCTCAGACAGGATGGGGTCAAGATTAAGCTCATTAAAACTAAAAATGGTTTTTTCTCGGTTGACAATTTCTTAGAAGCCATTGACAGCAGTTGTCGGGTTTTAACGGTCAGCTTTGTCCAGTATTTCAACGGCTATAAAAATGACCTGGAGACCCTGGGAGGAATCTGTAAAGAAAAAGGGCTGGTATTCGTAGTAGATGGCATGCAAGGGGTAGGGAGTCAAACTATAGACGTGAAGAAGTGCAAAATCGATTTTCTCTCCTGCGGCGGCGGCAAATGGCTCCTCTCTGCTCCGGGGTCCGGATTTTTCTATGTTTCTGAGGAATTGCAGAAAAGGCTCAAACCGGTCTTCTTCGGCTGGCTGGGGGTGGACTGGAGACTACACTTCGAAGACTTGCAGCATTATGACAAGCCTCCCTTTGCCTCAGCTCGAAAGTTTGAAATAGGTACCTACCCTTACGCCGAGCTGCAAATCTTAGCCTCTTCTTTGAAACTCATAGCCAAAGTAGGTGTTCCAACCATACAAGAACATACTCAGGGATTGCTTGACCTGTTAATCGACTATTTGCTTGACTCCGGCTATGAGATTAAGAGTAGTCTGGCTTCCAAACACCGCTCCGGCATCCTCTCTTTCACCTGTAGAAATGCAGAACATTTGCATCGGAAACTCTTCCGTCAGAAAATCATCTGCTCTTATCGGGAAAAGAGCCTGCGCATTGCTCCCCACTTTTACAATACCGCAGAAGAGATGGAGCGGCTGATTGACGTTCTGGGGAAAAATCGGCTGTAAACCATTCGGCCACCGCAGCCGATAAATAGAAATAATCAAAAGCGAGGTCAATCTATGAAGAGATTATCACTTTTATTCATGTCATTAGTGGTGATAGCCGTCCTCTCAGGCTGCGCTAGCCGCAAAGTGGTCATCATCCAGACCGATGGGCCGGCCCCCCCGGCCAAGAGCCCGGGCCAAGTCATGGCCGCCCAGAAGCATGTCGATAACGGTCTCAAACAGCTCAACAAGGGGCATTACAAGCAGGCGGCTGAGCAGTTCCATTTAGCCATTCAGAAAGACCCCAACAACTGGGAGGCCCACTATTATCTGGGCCTGACCTACCAGCGCTGGAAAAGATACAACGAGTCGATGGACTATTTCCGCCTGGCCATTGATCTGAATCCCCGGGACAAAGTCTGGGTCTCTAAGGTCCGGCTGCACATCGGGATTACCTTTGAGTCACAGGGGAGGTACCGGGATGCGGAGAGGGAGTACCAGATGTCCATGAGCCTGAACCCTAACAATCGGGAGGCATCCGAGCGCTGGGAGAGGATTTCCAAGAAGGCTAAGTACAAAGAGCAAGAGCGCTACCAGAAAGACAAGCACGACCATGATAACGATGACGACCCTGACCACGAAGAAGAGCGCGGCTAATTAGATTTTGTGAATCAAAAGGGCGTCTGTAAACGGACGCCCTTTTTTATTGGTTAAAACGTTGCACGTGAAACATTTCTCGGAACATATGTTCAGTCAACGGATTACAAAACAAAAGCCCAAATAAGAAGCGATGTTTCCTCCCAAGAGGGAAGCAAATAGATTTCAGGCTGTCACTGCGAGCGAAGCGTGGCAGTCCCGTTGCACGGAGACGGTGCCAATTCACTGGGATTGCCACGTCGAGCCGATGTATCGGCTCTCCTCGCAATGACGTGCCAGATTAGAGAGTAAAAGAGGGGTAAAATATCGTTATTTTGGATTAAAAAGGGGGTAATTTTTCCGTTTAATAGAGGGGGATTTGTGATTAGATTCACGAGTGGAGAATCCGGGTATCCCACCCTGAGAGTTCATCCTGAAGGGCAAGGTGGGGCTACTGCTCCAAACCCCAAATAAGAAAGCCCCGCCAGGTGAACCACCCAGCGGGGCATTAGACTACTATGGGTCGTTGTATGGCGGGGCAAATGGGTCACAGATGCATGGTGGTGATGCGCAAGGCTTGTTGAAGATATGATTGACAGTACGGATTACATCGCTCAACGTAATTAGGCCATCACAGTTTACGTCACCTTGAGACTTGACCGGTGTAGTTGTTTTCTGCACCAAAAAAACCAGATTGAAACCACCTTCCTTACAAGCAGCGGCGGTACTCGGTGACCTAACAGACCAGGTTATCACTTGATTTGCTCTGTCCACTATAATGGTATCCGCCTGCGCCTGCAGAACTCGTGTTATCTTCCAGTCTGGGCTTGTGATTTTTACGAATCCCTGAGAGCCTGGCCGAAAGCCTGTGCCACCAGCATGTCTCACAATAATCAGGACCCGTTCAGTCCCACTTAGCGTGACTCGAGAAATCACAGATGTATCAGCATTACGAATGACCCCCGGCCCCCACCAGCAAGTGTCAAGGTGAGGTAGATAATCCTCCCAGTAATCCCTATCAATGCCCCCTGTGCAGGTTCCGGGTGTACTTAATAAACAGGCACTCACTGTATCCCCTAAATTTACAGTTTGGTCGAATATTTTGATGGGGCTTAAACTCCCACCATACTCTGCAGTAAAAGCCGCCTCTATTTCTTGAGCCACAGCATTGACGGTTGAAAGACCCACTGAGAGCAATGCAATCAGCAAGAAACATATTAGCTTTTTCATCTTCCTTACTCCTTCCTTAGACTTGATTAAATAATCTTTGCCAACACCACCCCTCCACATATACAAAAATAAAAAAACCACCCGTCATCTCTGACAGGTGGCGAGTGATTCCTTAACTCTAGTGAATCTTTTTTATCTAAAAGAGTAGAGAACTTGTCTTGTCTTGTCTTAGGCTAAGAATCAACATCACTCTTCCCTTGACTGTTTAATTGTCGCCTCTGTCAAAGTGAAACCCGAGTGAAGCTAAAAGGTCCGACCAGGGATGTCAAGGAAAATTTTCAGGGAAGAGGGGCAGAAAACCCCGCCTACGGTGTCCAAGACTACTGACCTCTCCCCACCCCTCTCCTCAGAGGAGAGGGAGTAAAGATAACTTACCTCTCTCCACCTCTTGAGGGTAAGGGAGGGGTAAGTTAACGCCCGTCATACCGAGGAGCCCCGACCGAAGTCGAGGCTTGCAATGACAGCATAAGGCTAGATTCTTCGCTTCGCTAAGGATGACAAGAAGCTATGCTCTGTCATTCTGAGGAGCCCCGATAAAATCGGGACAACGAAGAATCTGCTTTACTTTATCTCCCCATACTTCGGCAACGAACACCGGGTCGGCTTATCGGCCCGATACCCCAACACATAGTCCGCCTGCATCAACTTATGAATCTCTCTGGTCCCTTCATAGACCACTGCCCCTTTGCAGTTGCGGTAGAATCTTTCCACCGGGTATTCGTCAGAGTAGCCGTAAGCTCCGTGAATCTGAACTGCATCTGAAGCTGCTTTCTCAGAAGCAACCGTGGCGTACCACTTGGCCAAAGAAGTCTCTTTGGTATTCCTCAAACCTATATTCTTCATCCACCCCGCCTTCAGCCACAAAAGCTGAGAGGCATGATAGTCTGATTCCATCTGGGCGATCATTTCTTTGACCAACTGATGCTCGGCAATCAGATGTCCGAAAGTCCTTCTGGTCTTGGAATAGTTAATCGAGGCGTCTAAGCAGGCTTTGACCAGACCGGTGGCACCGGCAGCCACGGTGTATCTTCCCTGGTCTAAACAGAACATAGCTATATGGAATCCTTCTCCTAATTTGCCCAGGACGTTTTCTTTGGGAACTTTTACATCCTGCATCGAAATCCAGCCGGTATTGCCGGCCCGAATTCCAAGCTTGCCGTGAATTGCCCCGGTAGTAATTCCCTTCCAGTTTCTTTCCACGATGAATCCGGTAATGCCAGAGTGGTCTCTTTTCTTCATCTTCTCTCGGTCAGTCCAGGCAAAGATTAGAAAATTGTCGGCCACTTCGGCTAAGGAAATCCACATCTTCTCGCCGTTTAAGAGATAATAATCTCCCTTATCATCTGCAGTGGTCTGAATGCCCACCACGTCTGAACCGGCATTCGCCTCAGTCAGGCCGAAAGTGCCGATTTTCTCTCCTTTAGCCTGCGGGACTAAATATTTTTGCTTCTGTTCTTCGGTCCCCCAGGAGAGTAAGGTCAGGCTATTTAAACCGACGTGGACTGACATTATTACTCTAAGGGAAGTATCGCAGTATTCCAATTCCTCGCAGCAGACTCCCAGGCTGATGTAATCCAGACCTGCCCCTCCGTATTTGCTGGGGATGCAGATGCCCAGGATGTCTTTCTCAGCCATTTTCCTTAAAATATCCGGGTCAAACTTTTGAGTTCGGTCCCTCTCCACTAAATTGGGGGCAACTTCCTTTTGGCAGAACTCTTTCACCAACTCTTTTACTGCTTTATGCTCCTCGGTCCAGGCAAAATCAATCATCTTTTCTCCTTCTATTCGCGATATGCTATGGCTTCTATTTCCACTCTGGCTCCTTTGGGGAGAGCCGCTACTTGCAACGTAGCTCGGGCTGGAAAATCAGCCTTGAAATACTGGTTGTAGGTTTCATTCATCAATCCAAAATCATCCATGCTTCTTAAAAACACCGTAGTCTTGACCACCTTGTCCAAGGAGGAGCCGGCCGCCTCCAGAATATTCTTCAGATTCTCCAGTACTTGTTTAGTCTCCTCAACGATTCCCCCTCTTATCAATTCTTTTGACCCGGGCGGAAGAGCTACCTGCCCGGAGACGAAGACCAGCTTCAAATTCTCGAGCACAACTGCTTGGGAATAAGGTCCTACCGCCTGGGGGGCTTTCTCGGTGGAGATAATTTTCTTAGACATTACTGCTCCTTGTCAGGAAGTCTACCTTATCTACTCTCGTCTAGGCCTATTCTCTGTATTGTTCGTGTATGAATGCAAACGTCTTATCCGCAGCTTTAAGTCGTTTCTTAGTTCTCTCTAACAGTGCTTTGTAACCTTTGACATAGACATTCTTGAGAAGTTCCAGAAACTCTTTACGAGTTCTCTCTCGAGGTCGCGCCTCGAAATTGATCTGAATCTGATTCTTTAGATTAAGACTAACAGAAGAACTGATATACTGCAAAGGATATATCAGGAAATATGTGGGTTTCTGGTCTTCTGTGAATTTAACTACTTCAAATCCTTGCTTTACCGACTTGTATTTGAGAAAAATAAAGATGAAACAAGTATTTCCATCTTTGAAGAAGCTAATATACTTGTTGATAGCGCCCATGTCTGGGGCACTATTGCTTTTTGCCTCCTTGATGAAGGCTGTTTTTATGTCACAGTAAACTAGTTGTGTGTTTGCAGAGCCAAGTTTTGCCAGGCACTTAAAATCGAAAGGGGACTTTGTACCTTGACCCTGAACTGCATCACTGAGCATTGTGGATTTACCAAGGTTGATGTGCTGGATGAATTGGCCCTCTAGAAAATCACTGATTTCGGCGCCGGATCTGGTCTTGGCCGCAATAGGGAGCCTGAAACTTAGGCCGGTTAGAATGTCAGAGAAAACTCTGGATAGCTCTGCAACGACTTTGTCCAAGTCATCTTGTTTATCCAGTATCAGAGATGAACGAGTGATTTGCGTATTACTTGCTATCTTGCGATTCAAATAAACTCTGTTCAGTGGGAGTATGGCAGGAACCTCTTGGTCCAAATTTCTTTTTGTTCAGTAGGCCTGAATGTTGAGGTTGAAAGGAGTTTCGCTCCCAGAAAACTCCGCCTGAACAACCTTGAATATTACTGTCTGTCTCCGCAAGTTCAAGACGCTTTTCCGTCAAGCAGCAGTAGGTCTTGTCGATTTCTATGCCTACAAATCGTCGGCCCAATTTCTTAGCAACAACTGAGGTTGTACCGGAGCCAAGAAAGGGATCTAAGACAAGGTCGCCCGGATTCGAACTGGCAAGGATGATTTTTGCCATGAGCTTCTCGGGTTTTTGTGTCGGATGGTCTGTATTCTCGGGCATAGACCAGAATGGCACGGTCAGATCAGTCCAGATATTAGAAGGATGGGTCACTCTGAAGCCGCCTTTGTCGGTTTCCATCCAGTCTTTTGGCTCGCCGCGGTCCGTTCTATACGGGGCCAAGACTCTGCGTTTAAGCTTTACACTCTCAACATTAAAAGTATAGCGGTTTGAGCATGTGCAAAACCAAATATCCTCGGAGTTGTTCTTCCAGTTGACTGTAGCACCGCGCCCCTTTTCCCTTTCCCACGTTATTCGGTTTATTACTTTGAAGTACTTTCTCGCGATCAAATGGATAGCAGCCGAAGAGCGCCAATCACCGCAAATATAAACTGAAGCTGTTTTCTTCAAGGTTTTCAGTAACTTACCCAGCCAAGAATCGACCCAAACCGAGTAATCTTCGATGGACATTTCTTTGAAACCGTTGCTGAGAAATGACTTGTCCATATTATAGGGAGGGTCAACAAATAGTAAATCAACAAAATGAGAAGGTAGGAAGTCGAGGACTTGAAAAAGATCCTGATTAATCGTTCTGTTTTCTATCTCCGAAGGCTTAACCTCCCCTTTAAGTGTCAAGAGCCTTTGAGAATACAAATCTAACTCATTTGGTGTCATCGTGATTGTTCTATTTCTCGGTGCCATTTGTTTCTGCTTCATACAATATAATTTACGCAGGCAACAAACTAAGTCAAGCCTCGAGAGATTGCCATGAACTCAGAGGTTTAGACTTATCTATTTGACATGGCTTCAGTGGAAACCAACTGATGCAAGAATTCTATGGTTCTACCCTTAATGTTCAGTTCAAAAACTTTAGAGAATTTGTCTTGGGCAACCTCTGCTACCTCTTTCAGATTTACCTCTGTCCCAAGTAACTCCTGCATCGAACTCACCGGCCTATCCACAATCCCGCAGGGATGGATAAATCTGAAAAAACTCAAATCCGTGTTTACGTTCAGAGCAAAACCATGCAGAGTAATCCATTTTTTCACCGCCACCCCAATTGCAGCAACTTTTTTTCCTTTAACCCAGACTCCGGTCAGCCCTTTTATTCTTTCTGCCTTTAAGTCGTACTCGGCCAGCGTCTGGATTATCACGTTTTCCAGATTCCGTAAGAAAAGATGCAGGTCTTTATTCCAGTAGTTCAAATCAAAAATCGGATAAGCCACTAATTGCCCGGCCCCGTGATAAGTAACATCCCCTCCTCGCTCAATATATACAACTTCTATTCCAGCTTTTCTTAGAGCTTCCTCATTCGACAGCAGATTTTCCTCCCTGCCAGCCCGACCGAAAGTTATCACATGATTGTGCTCTACGAACAGCAGCAGTTCTGGCAAACTCTCTTTCTGCCTCAGAGAAACCAACTCCCTTTGAAGATTCAGCGCCTCAGAATAATTCATTCTACCTAAATTAAACGCCCAGCACTCCCGCATTATTTATTCACCATATGAATGGAGTGTTTGTTAACCCCCAGAGCCGCCTCCATCACCGCCTCGGACAGAGTCGGATGAACGTGGATAATTTGTCCCCACTCTGTAGCGCTGGCCTCAAACCCCATGGCCACCGCCGCTTCAGCAACCAATTCACCCGCGTTGGCTCCGAACATATGCACCCCCAAAATTTCATCATTCTTCTGATTAGCTATGACTTTAATCAGACCATCACTTTCATCCATGCCAATTGCCCGGCCAATCGCCCTGAAGGGAAAAGTTCCAATTTTGACCTGATAGCCGTTCTGTTTAGCCTCTTCTTCAGTCAAGCCTACCCCGGCAATCTCCGGATGAGTGAATACTGCCCAGGGAATCACTCTATAATCCATCTCGGCTTCGTTATTGCCCGCAATCACCTCGGCTGCCACTTCCCCTTCTTTGAAAGCCTTATGGGCCAAAAGCTGGTGACCGACGCAGTCTCCCACCGCGTAAATCCCAGGCACATTAGTCTTCATATGAGAATCGACCTGAATGAATCCCCTCTGGTCTAATTTTACTCCAATTTTATCTAAACCAATTCCAGCCGTAATCGCCTTATGCCCCACCGCTACCATCACTAAATCAAAAGCCAATTTCTTTTCCCCCTCTGGACTCGTGACGCTCAATTCAACCTTTCCATCAGATAACATTTTTGAGCCGGTAACTTTGGTAGATGTCATCAAAACAACCCCGTCTCTCCTAAATCTTTGATTAGCCAACTGCGCAATCTGCTTATCCGCATTAGCACAGACCAGATCTAGCATCTCGATAACGGTAACGTGCGCTCCTAAAGCGTGATAGACCGAAGCCATCTCCATCCCCACGTAGCCGCCTCCGACCACTCCCATCTCCTTAGGTATGAAAGGAACTTCCAGAGCTTCTTTGCTGGTGATTACTTTCTTGCCATCTAAAGGGAGAAATGGAAAGGAGAAGGGTAAAGAGCCGGTGGCTATGATTACGTTGTCAGCTGTCACTCTGGTCACAGCTCCGTTTGAGGAAGTAATCTCGACTAACTCCGGCTCTAAAAATTTGGCCTCCCCCATTATAGTCTGAGCCCCGTTCCCTTTAAGCAAAAAATCAACCCCGGAAACCAGATGATTGACCACTTTCTGCTTCTTATCTCGCAGAACATTGATGTCGACTTTGATATTTTCAGCCGTGATTCCATACTTCTTGGCTTTCTCAAAGTTTTTTATCAGTTCAGCTGCGTAGAGCAAAGCCTTGGAGGGGATGCAGCCATAATTCAGGCAGAGTCCCCCCACCTTATCTTTATCAACTATCACAACTTTCTTTTTCAACTGTCCGGCCCGGATGGCAGCCACATACCCTCCCGGACCGGCACCGATTACCAGGACTTCCGTTCTAATCTCAGTTGGCATATCTTTCCTTTCTTATAAATAAAAAGAGTGGCAAAACTTACCACTCTTGCAAAATCTAAACATCTTTTCTGCCTAAACTACATCCAAAACTGCATTCCAAAGCCACTCTTCCGGATGTTCGATTAAGTGTCTAATACGGTGCAAAAATTGAACCGCATAGTGACCATCAATCAAGCGGTGGTCAAAGGATAAACAGGCGGTCATCATGTCCCGGATGACGATTTGATTTTCAATTACCACCGGCCTCTTCTGAATCATGTGAATTCCCAAAATAGCCACTTCCGGATAATTGATAATCGGCGTGGAAGCCAGGGCGCCGTACATTCCGGCATTGGTCAGAGTGAAAGTGCTCCCCTGAATTTCATCCAAGGTCAACTTGTCCGTCTTGGCTTTGTCACCTAACTGAGTCATGTCCGCCGCAATCTGCAGAAGAGATTTCTTGTCGCACTCCTTAACGACCACCACAATCAGCCCGGAATCCCGGCCAACTGCCATCCCGATGTGATAGTATCTTTTTAATCTAATGTTTTCCCCTTCGAGGGAGGCATTGACGAGGGGATATTCTTTCAGCGCCATGACTGAAGCCTTGGCTATGAAAGGCATGTAGGTCAGCTTGACGTTGTATTTTTCCTGAGCGGTTACTTTGAGCTTCTCTCGAATCTCGACCAGCTTGGTGAAATCTATCTCATCCCAGGTAGTGACATGCGGAGCCGTATAAACGCTTCTGGTCATATGCTCGGAGATGATCTTGCGCACCTGGGTCATGGGAATAATTTCTTCTTTTGGGCCGGCCGGACCTGAAGGCGTGTAAGCCGGGACAACCTTGGGAGCAGGGCCTGGCGGAGCTTGAACTTTGGCTGCAGCTGGAGCCGATTTCATCTGCTCGATATAGGCTAAGACATCATCTCTGGTAATTCTCCCTTCTGAGCCGGTTCCCTTGATTCTGCTGACGTCTAAGTTGTTCTCCTTTATCAGCCGCCTGACCGCGGGTGAGAGTCTTTTGTGGTCGGTCTCTTCCTCAGTAGCAACTGCTGAGGACGAAGGAACAGAAGGAGCCGTCTGTACTGCTCCAGTTTTAGCGCCCGTCTGAGCCGGAGCAGTTGAAACTTTAAGAGAGTCTAAAGCTTCTCCCGGCTCTGCTAAAAGGGCTATCAGTTCTCCCACCGGGACCACCGTCCCCTCTTTGACGATTATCTTGCCCAAGGTGCCGGCTTTGGGGGAGGGAATTTCTATGTTGATTTTATCCGTGGCAATTTCAACGATCGGCTCGTCCTTGTCGACCTTCTCCCCTTCTTTTTTGAGCCATTTGGAGATGGTCCCCTCTACGACCGACTCACCTAACTGGGGAACCACAATCTGAATCGCCATTTTTCCTCCTAATAATCGACCACGTGCTTGACCGCCTTGATGATTCTCTCCGGGCTGGGGAGCCAGTAGTGCTCCATCGGCGGCGAAAAAGGAATCGGCGGTGTATCCGGACCGCAGACCCGAATAATGGGAGCATCTAAGTAATCAAAGGCTTCCTCGGTGATTATGGCAGACAATTCTCCGGCCATGGAGGCGGTCTTGGGCGCTTCCACCACGATGACTACCTTGCCGGTCTTTTTGACCGACTCCAAAATGGTCTCTTTATCAATCGGGTAAATGGTCCGCAGGTCGATAACCTCGCACTCAATCCCCTCTTTAGCTAATTCTTCAGCCGCTTTCAGGGATTTTTGCAGCATCAGCATGTAGGCAATGATGGTAACCTGCTTCCCCGGCCTTTTAATGTCAGCCTGGCCTAAGGGGATGGTGTAATCTCCGTCCGGAATCTCTGCCTTGATGGAACGGTAAAGTTTTTTATGCTCGAAAAAAATGACCGGATTGTCATCTCTAATGGAAGCTTTTAGCAACCCCTTAGCATCATAGGGGGTAGAAGGCGCAACTACAACTAATCCGGGCGTGTGCGCAAACCAGGCCTCATTGATCTGGGAGTGATAAAGCCCTCCTCCTACTTCACCGCCGCAGCAGACCCGGATAGTAATAGGAACTTTGAAGTCTCCGCCGGAGCGGTAGCGCAGTTTGGCCGCCTGCTGCACAATCTGGTCCATGGCCGGGGTTATGAAGTCTGAGAACTGAATTTCCGGAACCGGCCTCATCCCCTGTAAAGCAGCTCCGATGGAAGAGCCGACGATGACATTTTCTGACAAGGGTGAATCAATGACCCGGTCCACTCCAAATTGTTTCTGTAATCCTCTGGTCGCCTTGAAAACTCCGCCGTAGATGCCGATGTCCTCTCCGATGAGAAAGACCGTGGAGTCACGCTCCATCTCCTCTCTCATCGCTTCGGTTATGGCATCAATAAAAGTTACGGTTCTGCTCACGGTGCATCTCCTCTACTCGGGTACCTGGCACATAGACATCTTCGACTGCCTCTTCCGGGGCCGGCATAGGCGATTTTTCCGCCCAATCCAGCGCCTCTTCGTGCTCTTTTAATATCCTGGCTGATAATTCCTCTTTATCAGCGAGGGTAATTACTTCATGCTCCATTAAATATTTTTCGAAGCGGGGAATAGGGTCTTTTCTTTTCCACTCCTCCACTTCCTCTTTAGTGCGATAGTCCGCCGGATCAATTTCCGAGTGGCCGTACCAGCGGTAGGTCTTCATTTCAATTAAAGTCGGACCTTCTCCTCTTCTGGCTCTGGCAATCGCCTCTTTGGTGGTGGCATAGACTGCTACGACGTCATTGCCGTCGATTGAGATTCCCGGGAAACCATAGGCTTTGGCCCGCTCGGAGTAATCAGTTATTCCGGCCTGCAGACTGGCCGGCACTGACTCGGCCCAGAGGTTGTTCTGGCAGACAAAGACCATCGGCAGCTTGTGCACTCCCGCTAAATTGCAGGCTTCATGCCAGCCGGCCTGGGAAGTTCCTCCTTCTCCGGTGAAGGCTACGACTATATTATTTTTTTTCTGCATCTTGAAGGCTAAAGCGCAGCCGGTCCCAACCACGGTCTGGGCTGCCATGGTTGAAGCCGGTGTGATGATGCCCCATTTCGACCCTCCGTAATGACAGGGGTGATTTTTTCCTTTGTCGAAACCTGCCTTCCGCCCCATGTTGTGGGCTAACATTAAGTTCAAAGGGACTCCCTTAGCGATGCTGCACCCAATCTCCCGGTGCTGGGGAGCTATCACGTCTCCCGGCTTGGTCAGAAAAGTGGGGACTACGGTAGTGGCTTCCTGACCGACTGCGGAATAATAAGTGCCTAAAAACTTTCCCTGTCGAAATAATTTTCGATTGGCCTCATCCACCAGGCGACATTTCAGGAGCACATAATAGAGCCTTTTGGCTTCCTCAGCCGGGAAAGGCATGCTCTCCTGCGGCTTGGGCTTGGCGGCTACTTTGGCGTTAACCGGCATAAATTAATTTCTCCTCTTCTCTATTCTTGTCGTCTTAATTCCGTATTATGCAAGGGATTAATCCTGACAGGCCTCGCTTTTACAGCATTAAAAACCACTAAATATCTATTCGCCGACCATAAATGTCAACGATTTTTCACACCTTTTTTACGACCCTGATTTGTTCTTATTTGGAAACTGCTATTCTTATTTATTTAATTTACTGCTTGAAATAAACCCAGCTACTTATTAAGGTTCAATCAGTTGAGAATCCTATTTGGGGCCATCCGGCGGAGCAATCAAACTTCGCTGATTATAAGTATAAGCGGTCCTAGAATGCAACTAAAATACTTTGATTTGTTAATCTACCTTACAATTTTCACATTCGCTATAAAGAGCGGAGATAATCGAAAGCATAGATGCCGGTAGAGTGTCCGTCGCTGAAATGAAATCTTAAGGCATACTGCCCGACCGGGTCAATTCCAGATATAAATACTTTTTGATTGACCGTTTCCGGCTGCAGTTTCTTTTGTCCGCTCATTTCATCCACACACACCGCGCATTGACAGGCTACCCTGAGCTGGTAGGTGGAGTAAATGCTCTCCCGTCCGTCATTCCAGACTATTTTTAAGTGGCTGGCATCCGGCTGGCTGACCTGCTTGGGAGCTAAACGACTCCCTGCACCCTCTAAATTCCGAATGCTGACCTGGGCGGCCAGATTCTGGGCGATCTGCTGAAAAGCCTGAGCGACCACTGAGTCGGGGGAACTTATTACGATAGGAATACCTGCATCGGAAGTCTGTCTCAGTTGGGTATCCAGAGGAATCGCTCCTAAAAAAGGTATCCCGTTTTCTAAACTGTATGCCCTGGCCCCGCCGCTGCCGAAGATGTCATTTTTCTGGCCGCAGTGGCTGCAGACAAAGCCGCTCATGTTCTCAATCATCCCTAAGATGGGGGTGTTGAGCTTGTTGAACATGACAATCGCTTTCTCCGCTACTTTGAGAGCCACGTCCTGGGGAGTAGAGACAATGGCTGCGCCAGTCAAAGGAATGGTCTGGCAGATGCTCAGTTGCACGTCGCCGGTCCCGGGGGGCAAGTCGACTATCAAGTAATCCAATTCTCCCCATTCCACATCACCCAAGAATTGTTGAATGGTTTTATGCAGCATCGGACCGCGCCACACCACCGCTTCTCCCTCTTTCAGAAAAAATCCCATGGAGATGATTTTTACTCCATTCTCCTCTGGCGGAACGACACGATTACCCGGTATAACCTGCGGGCTCTTTGTGACTCCCATGATTCTGGGGATGCTGGGGCCATAGACATCTGCATCCATCAGGCCAACTTTTGCTCCCATCTGAACTAAGGCTACCGCCAAGTTAGCGCTCACCGTAGATTTTCCCACCCCTCCTTTGCCGCTGGCCACCGGTATGATGTTTTTTACTTGCGGAATCAGGTCTTGTTTCTGTTTGGCTAAACTCGGCCTGACCCGGGCGGTCATCTGAATCTCAGCCTCCTTGATGCCGGCAACAGACAGAACCGCTCTTCTGGCCTCTTCCTTCATTCTGTCCTTCACCGGACAGGCCGGCGTGGTCAGCTCAATGGCAAAAAAGACCTTCTCCCCTTCAAGCTTAAGATTCTTGACAAATCCCAGTTCCACAATGTCCCGGCCCAAATCTGGATCCTTGACCGAGCGCAAAACCTGTAATATCTGTTTCTCTTTTTCCGGGTTCATGCAATCAAAGATACTACAGCTTTATCTCTTAATCCGTTTGAAAAAATAGGCACTCTAAGCTAAGAGAGTGCCTGAGCATCTGATTTACTTTTGGGTTACTTAACAGCCTACTTCATGACTAGAGTCTTGACGTAGTCCTTGACCTTCTGCTTGGGGTCAAATCCGGACATCACTTTGACCACTTTCTTATTAGAGTCAACTAAGACCAGGACCGGGAAACTATTAATCTTATACATTTCGAAAAACTTCCCCTCTTTATCGCACAAAAGAGGGAAATCGACCTGCTTTTCCTGGCTGTAAGCTACCAGTTTATTGAGCGAATCACTGGCAATAGCCACCAGCTTTACGTCCGGGGGGAGCGAAGCTATTTCCGCTTTCCATTTTTCGACTTCCTTGGCACAGAAGCCGCAGCCGGTGTTCATGAACATCATCACCGCTTTGTTAAACTGCAGAAGCTGGTAAATCTTTTCTTCGCTCCCATCCAGGTTGGCAAATGTAAAGTTGGGGATGATGTCCCCTTCCTTCAGAGTGGTGGGGGGATGCTCCTTTAACAGCTTTTCCTGGGCCTGCTTCATCCTCCACTGGGTGAAGTACTGCCCGGCCACGATGCCCAAAAAGACCGCCAGTACAATGCCAACAAAAAAGAAGGCGATGAACTTCTTGGTAATCTTTATCTCGCTTGCCATTTCTCCTCTAGGTTGATAATCAGTATGAAATATGCTACGCCTGGCTCAATTTACAGGAGTAACCAATCAATTGTCAAATAAGATAACTAAAAAGGGCTGGGCCATCGAACCAGCCCTTTAGAACTTATCTAATTCTATCCTACTAGGCGCAGTATAAGCCGGTCCAGCTGCAGCTGGTCTTGCAGCCGTGGGTGTAACAGCAGAAAAGCTGCTGGCCGGTGCTCAGGTCGCAGTCGTAGAAGCAACCCGTACATTTGGCCGCCACCGCCTGAGAGCTGCCAGTCACAAAGCCCAGGCCGAACACCGCCACCAGGATGCCCGCGGCTATGATGTAAACCATCCTCTTCATATTAACCTCCTTGTTTAGTACTAATGTTAACAAGACTTAAAAAAATTAGCGTTAGTTTGAAAATCTGTCAAGGAAATAAACCGTTTTTGCCGAATTTATTATTTCCCTTTGAAATTCGGTTTCCTCTTTTCTAAAAAAGCCGACGTACCTTCGGTCTTATCCTCCGTAGAGCAGATGGCGGAAAATTCCATCGCCTCGTATTCTAAGCCCGATTTCAAATCCACGTCCAGGCCCAAGTTGATGGCTCTTTTGGCCGCCTTGATAGCCAACGGCCCTTTGGAGATTATCTTGGCTGCCATCTCCTCGGCAGTCTTCAGCAGTTCAGCCTGGGGGACAACTTTTTCCACTAGACCGATTCTGAGAGCCTCAGCAGCATCGACCATATCTCCGGTGAAGATGAGCTCTTTGGCTTTCCCTCTGCCGGCCAAGCGTGCCAACCTTTGAGTTCCGCCGTAGCCGGGGATTATACCCAAGTTGACTTCCGGCTGTCCTAATTTAGCATTCTCCGAGGCGATTCTGATATCGCAGGCCAAGGCTAATTCACAGCCTCCGCCTAAAGCAAAGCCATTGATGGCGGCAATCGCCACCTGCTCCATGTTCTCGATGTGATACAACAGCCTCTGACCGTTGATAGATTTTCGGTGGCCTGAGAGTGCATTGCAGACTTTCAGCTCACTTATATCTGCCCCAGCTACAAAGGCCTTTTCTCCTGCTCCGGTGAAGATGATGACTCTGACTTGTTCATCCTTGAAAATCTCTCTTAAACCCTGATGCAGCTCGGAGATGGTCTCATCATTCAACGCATTGAGAACATTGGGCCGGTTGATAGTAATGATCTCCAGCTTATCCTTTCTCTCTATCAGAATGTTTTTGAATTCCATCACTTGCCTCAATAGGTGTAGAAACCTTTGCCACTTTTTCTGCCGTGAAATCCGGCAATCACCATGCTCTTAAGCAAGGGAGGCGAGGCATAGCGCGGGTCTTTGAACTCTTTGTACATCGCCTCGGCGATGAAATAAGTGGTGTCCAAGCCAATGAAGTCGGTCAGGGTCAAAGGCCCCATAGGGTGGCCGCAGCCCAAGGTCATTCCGGCGTCAATATCTTCTCTGGTCCCGACTCCCTTTTCTAAAGCGCGGATGGCATCTAAAAGATAGGGAATCAAAAGCAGGTTGACGATGAAACCGGGCGTATCTTTGGCCACGATGACGGTTTTGCCCAGCGACTCGGCGAATTTGCGGGTGGTTGTGAAAACTTCTTCATCCACGGTAATCGGCTTGACCATCTCTACTAATTTCATCACCGGGACTGGATTGAAAAAGTGCAAGCCCAACATCCGGGAGGCCCGTTTGGTGACTGAAGCCATCTCCACGATGGAAAGCGACGAGGTGTTGGAGGCAAAAATTGCTTCCGGCCGGCACAGGGAGTCGAGCGTTTTCCAGATTCTCTTCTTTTCCTCCATGTTTTCAACCACCGCTTCGATGACAATGTCGCTATCTTTCAAATCTTCCAATTTGGGGGTAAAGGACAGAAACTCTAAAGTCTTCTGCTTCTGTTCCGGAGTAGATTTACCCTTCTCCACTGCCCTGTCCAGTGATTTGATAATTCTCTCCTGCCCTTTCTTTAGGGCTGGCTCATTTGCTTCTGTGACCGTAACGCTATAGCCCGCCTTGCCGCAAGTCTCAGCTATGCCGGAGCCCATCAATCCGCATCCTACTAAACCGACCTTCTTAATCTCCATATATCCTCCTAAAAGTTATCTTGGAATGACTCTTTCTTCTGTTTACTTCAGCTATTAGTGATACACTCTCTTTTTATTCAAACTTGCAGCGCCAAAACCTCTGGGCGATGTGTGAAAAGTATAACAAGTTTCGCCTTTAATTTCAAGTCAATTAAATCTCTAAATTGGAACTTTCCTGCATCTAGCCCCTCTATAAAAAAACGAGCCCCGGTAGTATCGGGGCTCGTGGCCATCCTTTGCTGGGGGCTACTTGCTCTTCTTAGTCCCCTTCATTCCCTTTTTGCTTCCCGATTTTTTGCCGGGATTGTGGGCCGCACAGGTCTTGCACATTTCTTCATCCTCCTGGTTGGTGTTAAGATACTTCTTCTGTAAATCGAGTCAAGTGAAATCTGTTTTTCTCTATAAGATTCCTGCTCCGATTGAAAAGAGCCAGCGGAATTTGAAATGTTTCTCTCCGGTGGCAGGCTTATCTACCCAGAAAGGAAAGTCGAATCTGACTCTGCTATCCGGAATAATCTGATCCAGGTAAGGAATTCTATAGACTAGTCCTATTCCTAGATCCGAGGAGAAATCTTCAAACTTGGGGGCATCCTTGGCATCCCAGACCGAGCCGAAATCGTAGAATAAATCCCATCTGATTGAGTTTAACGGTTCAGTCAAGTATGGAATTCTAGCAGGTATTAGCTTTAGATAGTTGGGGACCGACCACTTCAGATTGAAACTAAAGAGTTTGTTGCCGGAAAGATTCTGGTTAGCATAGCCTCTGACATTTCCCCCCCCAGATAAGTACAGATTTCCTTCATCCCGCCATTTATTGGGGAGGCTCCCTCTGCTTCGATACCAGATGTTGTCATATTCATCCAAAGGGGAGGCGGAGGCTAAATAAAACTTGCTTTGGGCTGGCAGACTTCCGTTGGCATACCCAAAAGCTATCCTCCAGGCCCAGCTGAAAGGGAGACCCAAGTCGAGCTCTCCTTTGTACTCGGAGAAGAAGCGGTTGAAGTTGTAATCGCTGCGGAAAAAATCAGTGGAGAAGCTGGCTGAAAATTCTTGGTCGTAGAATCTCCCTGGTTTTGCCATCTGATAACAGAGCCGGGCAAAATTGAAGTCCCCTTTCTGCCAGCTGACCGTGGGAGGCAACCAGCGGTCGTCCTTAAGCCGGTAGGCGTAAATTCCAGTTCCATATTTGCTGCCCTGCGTCTCAAAATATTCCCGGTACCCGGGAGTTCTCAGCCGGTCGCGCTCTATGCTGACCGCGCCCCCTCTTCTACCGTCCACGTAAAAGCTTTTCAGGTTAAGGTAGGTTACCTCCCCTAGCCAGAAGGTCGGCTCTTTCCAGGAAACGTCATAGTGAAAGCGGCCGCTCTGGGGCCCCATCCACATCCCCAAATCCAAATTGTGGCTCCATTCTAAGTAGGAACCTTTCAGACGGACGCCGGATTTCAGGCCATCCACGTCATTGTACCAGAAGCTGGGGTTAAACAAAAACTGATAAGCATCCACCGGCACCGGATTATACTTATTTAGAAAGTTGTAGTCGAACCTTAATTTTGGCATCGGGGAGGATAAGCCTGAGACGGAATAATTATTCAGTCGGTTCACATCCAGAAGTCTCTGGTCCGGATTTATTTCTACTGACTTCGGCTTGGATGGCAGCTCTAGTGAAGCGACATATTCTTTTCTCTCCTCCAGCCAGACCTCAACTGGTATTTTTTCGCTATGACTAGTACCATCAGCTAGTCGGAAACTTAAGTCCAGAGGCATCACCGCTTCCTTTTCTTTCTTGATTTTGACCTGGGTCAGATAACCTTTGCCGGATTCCTCTATCTTTTTGCTTTTGACAGAGACAATCCCGTAATCCAACCTGCGAGTCTTCTCAAACCACTCATCAAAAAACCAATCCAAACTCTGTGTGGAAACATCCTCTATCACGGCCTGATAATCGCTTAAGTAGGGATGTTTCCAGTGCCACTGGTTGAAATATTGCTTCATGGCCAAATCGAAAAGAGAATCTCCCAAAGTGTACTGGAGCATGAAGAGCACACTGGCGGTCTTGGTATAAACTGCCACCCGGTAATTGCGCGGGTCTACAAATCTATCCGAATGGGTGTCAATCGGCTCCTCTGCTTTCTGATTGGCCCTTCTTAAATAACTTGCGGCGTAACTGCTCCTCTCGTCTTCATTGGTGTAAAATGTTTTCTGGATCCAATTCTTCCAGGTGTAAGAATTATTATGCCGTCCGTAGCGCTCCTCCATCAATAGTATGGTGGCAAAGGAGGTGAACCCCTCGTCTAAACAGGCCTGCCTGGTCTCATTGGAGCCGATTAAGCCGTAAAACCAGTTATGGGCAATTTCGTGCCCCAGAACCGAGAAAAATCTGTGGCTGACCGGGTCCCCGATTCTTTTGCTCATGGTGATAATCTGGGGATATTCCATTCCCCCGCGGACCGCTCCGGCAACTGAAGTAAACTGGGTATAAGGATATTCCCCGAATTTCTCGCTCATGAATTTCAAACAAAATTTAGTATCCTCCGCAGCTTTCTTCTGCCAGATGCGGATGGCATCCTTGGGATAAAGCGTATTTATGGTGACATTCCCCCACTGCGCCCTATCCCAGATGAAATCCGGATTAGCGGCAATGAAAAAATCATGCACATTTTCGGCCTGCATTCTCCAGGTTCTGGTTTCAGTGACACTATCTGAAGCCTCCGATTGGGAATTATCACCTTTATCATTCCCCCCTTTGGCATTCTTGGCTGCTATGACTTCTTTGTGCGCAGTATCAGATTCTTGCTTGTATTTCTGAAGAATGTCCACCAGCACGGTATCCTCAGCTGCCTTGGGCAAGCCGGGAAATAACTCCTCTTGGTTGAGGAGTTGTCCGGTATGCCCTAAAATATATTCTTTGGGCGCAGTGAAATTGACCTCGAATTTCCCGAAGTCGCCGTAGAATTCTCCGGTGCCCAAGTACTGTTCATTATGCCAGCCGAAGCGGTCATACACCGCTATCTTGGGATACCACTGCCCGATGTCGTAATGTTTTCCTGACTTTCCCATCCTGGCTCCGTTGGGCGGGAGTTGATCTTCAAACTCCAGATAGAATTCAATTTTCTGGCCGGGTAACAACTTTTCTGGTAGATTTATCTGCATGATGGAGTAGTCAATTTTGAAATCACTGATTTCCCTCTGACCTGCTTTTAACTTCTTAACCTCCATCCTCCCCCATTGCTTAGGGGGTAACTTAGAAGTGCTGTAGTCCCCCTCTTGCCGGGAGACTAAGTCTAAGGGGCTGCCGGGCTGAAAGGCATTCAGGTAGAGATGAAAATAGACTTGGTCAAGTGTGTCCAGAGAATTATTGGTATAAATCAGGGTCTCCTGCGCCATGATTTTGTCCTGCGTAGGGACAAATTCTGCGTTGATTTTGTAGTGTACCTCCTGCTGCCAGTAAGCAGAAGCGCTGCTCAGACCTACTATCACTAAAAATGCACCAACAATCGCCGCTTTTTTCATCTTGACCTCCAGACTTCTTTATTAACTTAGGCCTGCAAGATACTCATCGCAGCACCTTGCTCAAGAATAACTTGGTTCTTTCCTCTCTCGGATTTTTGAGAATCTCTGCCGCTTTTCCTTCCTCCACAATTCTGCCCTGATCCATGAAAATTACCCTATCCGTCACTTCTGCGGCGAAGCCTAATTCATGGGTGACTACCAGCATGGTCATCCCCTCTTTGGCTAGATTTTTCATCACTTCTAAGACTTCTCCAATCATCTCCGGGTCTAAGGCCGAGGTGGGCTCATCAAACAACATTATCTGCGGATTGAGGCACAAGGCTCTGGCGATCGCCACTCTCTGCTGCTGCCCGCCTGAAAGTTGAGCAGGAAAATTTCTGCTTTTATCCTTCAAACCAACCTTTCCTAAATAATCCTGAGCAATTTTATCTGCCTCAACTTTATTGCGGCCTAAAACCACGCTCTGCGCCAGAGTGAGGTTATCTAACACGCATAAGTGCGGAAACAAGTTAAACTGTTGAAAAACAATTCCAATTTTCTGTCTTACCTGGTGAATGGCCGACTTATCATGGTCTAACTTTATTCCATCAATGATTATTTCTCCGGAATCAATCTTCTCCAGACCATTTAAGCAGCGCAAAAAAGTGCTTTTCCCGGAGCCTGAGGGGCCTAAGATGACTATAACTTCCCCCTTCTCAACTCTGCAGGTGACCGAATCAACCGCCTTCAGATGCCCGAATTTTTTTACGACCTCTTTAGTCTGTACTATCATCAGTGAGCCACTTCGTAACCTAAGACTTTGTACTTCTTCTCCAACCAAGCCACCAATCTGGCCAGGCTTAAAGTGAGGGCCAAGTAAATCAATCCCACCACCAACCACGTCTGAAAATCTACAAAAAATTGCGAGTAATATTCTCTTCCGGCTCGAGTAAGCTCACGCAACCCGATGATGGAGACCAAAGAGCTGTCTTTTAAGCTAGCGATGAATTCATTAGCAGCCGGCGGAATGATGACTCTTAAAGCTTGGGGGAATATCACGTAGCGCATGGTCTGCGGAAATGTCATCCCTAAAGATAAAGCTGCCTCATACTGCCCCCGGCTGACCGACTGAATTCCTGCTCTGATAATTTCAGCCAGATAAGCCGAATAGCAAACTCCGATAGCAATCACTCCGGCCAAGAAGCGGTCTAAGTTCAGGACTCGGCCTAAACCGAAATAAATGAAGAAAATTTGAACTAAAAGTGGCACCCCTCGAATTACATCCACGTAAGCCTTGGTCAGCCATCTTGAGGGCGCAAACCTGGAGATGCGCAGGATGGAAACTAACGTTCCCAGTATCAGAGCCAGAAGAAACGACAGCAGTGTTACCTCGATGGTAGTCGGAATTGCCGGCGCCAAAAACTTCAGAATCTCGACCAATATCTGTATCTGCTGGGAAAGCCAGTCCAATCCATGCTCCAGTTTAGTTTTGCCCAAGTTAGCTGCATAATTCCAGCCAAGTCAAGCTAATTGTAGATTCAAATCTCCTCCCCTAAGAGGGGAGGGCTGGGGTGGGGTTTTTCTTTACTTCTTTTCAGCCGTCGAAATCCACTTCCTATTCAACTCTTCCAACACTCCCTCCTCTTTCAACTGCTGCAGCGCCAGATTGATTGCCTCTAAAAGTTTTTTATCCCCCTGTCGCACCGCAATCCCGTAAGCCTCCTTGGTCAAAAGTGGCCCGACGATCTTAGCCGACTTGCGCACATTGATAATCATCTGCGAGGTCGGTTTGTCATTGATGATGGCGTCTAACTTTCCATTCTCCAAGTCAATGAAAGCAGCCGAGATATTGTCAAAGCTGATTACCTGCGCCCCCGGCACCTGCTTGGCCAACATCTCTCCGGTGGTACCTAATTGCGTCCCGATTCTTTTCTCTTGCAGGTCGTCTAAGTTCTTGGTGACCGTATCTCTAAGTGAAACGGCAATCGCCTGACCGGCCACGTAATAGGGCTCAGAGAAATCGACCACCTCTTCTCTGGCTACTGTTATGGTGAAGGAGGATATGATGGCGTCATACTTATTATTGTTCAGGCCTGGAATGATTCCGTCGAAAGGGACTATTATGAATCCTGGCTGGACTCCTAATTTCTGGCAGATAGCCTTTATTAAATCGATGTCAAATCCGGCCACCTGGCCGGTCTGAATGTCTTTGCTCTCAAAAGGTGGGTAAGTGGCGTCGGTGCCGATTAAAAATTTGCCGCTCTTTTTGATTTTATCTAATGTATCAATAGGCTGGGATGAACAGGCAAAGATTAAAAAGAGAGATGAAAGAAGTAAGGCGACTCTTTTTCGCAATCAGTATCCTCTGACATCCAATTTACAGAGTCCCCCCTGGTAGGTCAAAAAAATCACCGGGTGTCCTGATTTGTAACCTTCGCTCTGGCCGGCTTTGGCTAAATTCACATTAGAGCAGGAGATGCTTCCCAAACCCACCTTCTTCTCCAGCATAATGACCGCTTCCTCCGGCACGGTCAGATAAACCTTGGACACATTTTCTTCCAAATTCATAATCACCGTGTCAACTTTATCTCCTAATTTAATATTGGCCTTAGAGACCTGAAAGGTCAAATCCAACTTTCTTATTTTGAGCTGACTGAAATCTAAGTCATTCTTAGCCATCTGGGAGCAGAGCTCCAATTCCAGAGGAGTAGAAGTGTCAAAGGCCACTTCCCAATCTCTGTCTTCAACCCGCCAGTTGGAATGGGTTAAACCGGCTTCATCAAATTTGATTCCGATATATTTCTTCCCCCGGTCTTCCAGGGTCAATTTAGCCACCCCATTCTGCTCTGTAAAATCTTTGTAAGGCTCCATCCCCTCATATTTGAAATGACAATTTACAGCCTTGTCTCCGGTCTCATTCACCTTCAGGTTTCCCAGTTTGAATTCTAAGTCAGCCTGCACTAAATTTGTCTGAGCTGAAATCGGCTGGGACCACTGACTCTCCTGCACGAAGCGCTCATGCTGTTTTCCTTCCCACTGCCACCAGGCCGGACCTAAGATGAAAAAGGCAAAAGTCAGAGGAGAGATTAAGGCAATCGGCTTTAACAGACTGTTGCGGAAGACGATTTCGATTCCCAAGGCGATTAAATAAACCGGCCACCACGAGATGATGGTCTCCCATACCACCCAGTCCACGTAGCCTAAATTGTTGAAAAGAAAGACTAAACCGACCGAGATTAGAATGACCCCGTTACGCAGATGCTGGATTTTCATCTTGGCTCCTCTTGGCTTTGAGGATGATGATGGCGCCGATGACAATCAGAATCACCGGCCAGAGCTCCCAGAATCTGAACCAGTGGAACAGATTGCTGAATAAGAATAGAACTCCTATAGAGATTAAGATTAGACCGGCCAGAAGCGCCCGGCTCTCTTTTTTATCCGGAGAAGTGACTGGAGATTCTGGAGTGGCGGTGCTGGAAGCTTCGCCTGTTGTAGCTGAACCTGCTGGTGAACCGGCCTCCGGACTTAGGGGGATGATTATCCAGGCGATGACGTAGCCGATTAATCCCGCGCCGCCGGCAAATATCAACAGCACAAAAATCAGCCGGATGATAACCGGGTCGATGTCAAAATATTCACCTAAACCGCCACACACCCCGGCAATCATCGACTCTTTTCTACTGCGATAGATTCTATGACTCATAATTTCACCTTTCTCTAAAATTCAGCCGTTGGCGACCGCCTGAGCTTCTTGTCCTGAGCGAAGTCGAAGGACCGGCTCTTTCGGAATCAAAATCCAGGCCAAGATGTAAGCCAAGATTCCGGTACCGGCGCAGATTACCGTCACCACCCAGACTATTCTGATAAGAACCGGGTCAACTCCCAAATACTCGCCCAAACCTCCGCAAACTCCGGCTATCAACTTTTCATTTCTCGAGCGATAGACTCTTTTAGCCATAATATACCTCCTAGCTATTATTACGAGAGCTACAGATGTAAAGATTCAAAAAATAAATTGAGTAAGAGTTCTATTTATAGTTAATCTCTTTTTATGAATTTGCTAATATCCTTGTTAATCTTTTGAGAAGACGTTTCACTAACCGATGGCAAAACAGACACTAACATTAGTGCAAAAATATTGAAAAAAATTCCTGCCCAAAACCATCGAGTCTCGTCTCTATTCTTTACCCTAGCCACTATCTTACAAACATTGGCCACAATGACGAACCATGCGATTACAGTCACTAAATCGAGAAGACCTCTTGCAGTATCTGACATATAAAACCCCTCCTAGTTTAGATAATCCTGCTTATGTTGAAATCAAATTTACTTCTCCTCCGCCTCCCCGGTCATCCGCACAAACCTGACCGGCAGGGCTGACTCCGTTACCATTCCCTTTTCGGTCTTGGTCACAACTAACAGCTCCTGGCTCCCTTCTCCCACCGGAATGACCATTTTCCCATTCATCTTTAGCTGCTGGTATAAAGGCTCCGGAACATGATTTGGAGCAGCCGTGACAATGATGCCGTCAAAGGGGGCATGCTCCGGCCACCCCTGATATCCATCTCCGGTTCTTAGCTCGAAATTTTTGTACCCTAAGCGGCGCAAAGTTTCATCCGCTTTCAGACCCAATGGCTCCATGATCTCGATGGTATAGACCGAATCAGCTATCTCGCACAGCACCGCACATTGATAGCCTGACCCGGTTCCGATTTCCAAAACCTTATCCCCTTTTTTCAAATGCAACAGTTCCGTCATCACCGCCACGATGTAAGGCTGGGAAATGGTCTGGTCATTGCCAATCGGGAGCGGTCCGTCAGTATAGGACAATTCTGAGTATTCCTCCGGGACGAATTTGTGCCGGGGCACCTTGCGCAAGGCCGCCAGGACTAAACTATCTTTTACCCCCCGGTCCTCAATCTGCTCTTTGACCATCCTGATTCTTCTGGCCTGCCAGATTTCCTCAGGGCTTCGCTCTTTCACTTTATTCTCGGCCTTCTTTTGGTTGCAGCCGCAAGCCAAAATTCCTGTTGCCAGAAGCAGAGCCAACCAGAAAAACCTTTTGCCCATCTTGCGAATCTAAGCTAAAGTGTAAACCAGGCAAGTCAAGGGATTATTTCTGAGGATTAAATCCGGGCTAGGCAATTCAAAGTGTGGGAGGGACTACCTCAGGCCTGTTTTAACAGCCTGCCCATTACCCGAAAGCTGGCACAGCTCCACCACTAATTGCTCCACTAAAGTTTGAGCTGAAATCGGGCTGTAGCGCAGAGCCCTTTCAGCTTCGGTGACCTTTCTAAGCGCTGCTTCGACTTTAGCCAGATTATAGTTTCTGGAACAGTTCAGATATTTGGAAACTCTGAATACCTGCCTTTCCAAGCCCATCTGTCTGGCCAGGCCGTTGAAGTCGCTCTTCGAGCCAGCGAAAGCGAACAATCTCCACATGAAGAAATAATCCTGCAGCAACTGATTGGTGATGATTCCGGCATATTTTGGGGTCAGCAATACTTCTCTGGTAATTTCTAGCGAGTTTTTGACGTCTCCCTGACTGATAAAGTCTATCAGCTGGTATGCTTTGAACTCCGGGCTGGCCCAGACTAATTCCTCCACCTCTTCTTCCGTGATAGTCTTCCTTTCTCCGGCATGTGTGACTAACTTTTTCACTTCCTGCTCTAATCCATATAAGTCCGGCCCCAGGGCCACTGCCAAATTCTCTGCTGCTTTGGCGCTGATACTTTTCCCTTCTTTCTTGACTAACTCCTCAACTATGGCTATCAACTTCTCTTCCCTGACCAGCGAAAATTCTATAACTTCTCCTATTTTCTGAATCGCCTTAGATAGAATTTCCGTTTCTGGAATTTTTTCTGCCGTGAGGACTAAACAAGTAGTTTCCGGCACTTTTTCAATCAGTTCAGACAAGTCATGCCTTTGCTCTAACTTGAGCTGGTCCACATCAAAAAGGGCCACAATTCTTCTGGGAGCGCCCCAGGGAAGGGTAGAAATTAAATTGAGCAGTTCAGGAGCTTCAAACTGGCCGGCCTCTCTTTGGTCTAAATTGAACGATTCCGAGCCGGGGAGAAGCAAAATGGCACAGAGCAGCTTCAACGCCTCCTTCTTTTGCTCTGCCTGAGGCCCGGAAAAAAGATAGACCGAAGCGAATTTTCTCTTTTCTAAATCCTGTTTGAATTTTTCGAAGTTCTTCTTAGCCAAGCTTGCCTCAGTTACAGCAGCAGAAAAGCCAGAAAGCTTATTCTTTGCTGAAAATTAGACTGTGGCTAAGATAGAATGGAGTGGAAGAATGTCAAATCAGAATGCCGCCGAAGCCCGGGCTAATCCAAAAGCGCGGTTCTCCTCTTTGGAGACCCACCCTAACGTGTAGGAGATTCTGCGCCGGTACTGCAGGGCCAGATTGCGGTAAGGCTCCAGCTCCTTGGAGCAGCCTAAATTGAAATTGATTTGATGAACTACCGTGGGACTATCCCCAAAAATCTGAATTTTTCCGTTTCTGAATAATTTGGGGTTCAGCTCGATGAATTCCAGGAGCGCAATTAAACTGGCATATTCCGCCTCAGCCTGAGTCCCTTTAATTTGGGCCTTGAAGATTAGATTCAGATCCGGAATAGAGAAGGCCACCACCCCGTTGTGTCCCAAGATTGACCGGCTCTCTCTGGCTGCTCCGTAGAAGTAACAGTTCATATTTTTTCTCTTCTACTGCCTATTTGAGCAAACCCTGTGCCAGTGCAGGTTCGCTCCAAGTGCCTTGGAGCTCAAGAAAACGCCTTGTTAACTCTCTATATTTCTATAGGTTAGAAGTGCTTAAGGAAGAGGCGGGTGAGGGTAACTTAGTGCTTTGTCAAAGGTCATTGACAGATGCCGTCCCTTTGTGCATCTGTCTTCATATTTGATGCAAGCAATAAAGAGAGTAATCACACCCTTTCAAACGGGTCAAACAGCTTCTTATATTCCAGCTGCGCAAACCTGTCCGTCATCCCTGCAATGTAGTCGCACACCACTCGCATTTTATCCTGCGTCTTCAGTTTTTCGCGGGTGGAGCCGGGCAATTGCTCCGGATTCTCTAAGTATGCCTCGAATAGGTCGCTCAAAATCCTCTTAGCCTTGTCTGCCATCCTCACCATCCGGTAGTGCCGGTACATCTGCTCGTAGAGGAAATTTTTCAGTTGAGCATTCAGATTCTGCATCTCCGGAGAAAACTTGACAATCTGTTCGCTGGCCGACCGAACCTGAGCCACCGATTCAATCCCAAGCTCCTTGATTCTCTGGCTGGTGGTCTGGAGTAAGTCCGAGACCTCCCAGTTTATCATCTGCCTGACCATGTAATGCCTGATCTGCGAGGGAGTGAGGTTGCTGTAACTCTCCCGGCACTTTTTATATAAAACTCTCCAGAGTTCAACCTCCTCTAACGTCTTTTCGCTGAGTACCCGTGAGTAAAGCCCGTCATCTATGTCATGGCAGTTATAGGCAATCTCATCGGCTAAGTTGACTATCTGGGCCTCTAAGACCGGATGTTCCTGCGGACTGAATTCCTCCGGATACGGTTTATCGTAATCGGTCTCATGTTTGATTATTCCTTCACGGACTTCGTAACTCAAATTCAATCCCGGAAATTCCGGATATTTTTCTTCCAAAAAATCAACCGTTCGCAGCGACTGCCAGTTGTGCTCGAATCCTCCGTTGTCCTTCATGATTTCATGCAGAGTATCTTCCCCGGCATGGCCGAATGGGGTATGCCCCAAGTCGTGCGCTAAGGCGATGGCTTCTGCTAAATCTTCGTTCAGGCGCAGAGCCCGGGCAATGGAGCGGGAGATCTGAGTAACCTCGATTGTGTGAGTCAACCTGGTGCGGAAGTGGTCCCCTTCGTGGTTGACGAAGACCTGGGTCTTGTACTCTAACCTGCGGAAGGCAGTGGAGTGGATGATGCGGTCCCGGTCGCGCTGGAAGCAGGTGCGGTAAGGATGCTCTTCTTCTGGATATTGTCTGCCTTGAGAATCTTTGCTCTTCATGGCATAAGGAGCCAAGAGCTTCTCCTCTTGCGCTTCGATTTGACTTCTTAAATTCAGATTATCCATTTCAATGCGTTAAAAACTTACTCATCTTCTCTCTTCATAATACGTAAATGCTCGAACCAGACCACTGTTAGAAAGTGAACCTCATTCCCACCCCGTGACTCCCCCCCAATTCCGGATGATTCACATAAGCATAATCAATCTCCATCCTCTTCCATAAAAACCCTGCCCCGAAAGAATACCGGTTCGGCTCAGTCTGAAATCCTGCTCTCAAGGCGAAGTTATCCGACAGATTTAGCTCCTGTCCCAATTGCACCTGCTCCTTAAAATCAATATCATAATATAATCCGGCGCTCAAGTTAACTTCCGGCAAGGCCTTGTATAGGAGGCCCAGGTCGTAATTCCTTAAAACTACATCCCCGCCGATTTGAGGCTGATTTACATTCTTCACCGCTCCGCCAATCTCAAATTTACTCTTTTCCCACTCAAATCCCAAATCTAAGGCCACCGCACTCTGAGTCTCGTATCCCTCGGCCTTGAGCATGAGATAGCTGGCCGTAATTCCCAAATCAACTCCTGAGATAATTTCCTTTCCAGCCGACAAATTAACTCTCTGCTCCTGGTAGAAGTCTGCCTTGCCAAAATTTGCTACTCCCAATCCTACTCCAAGTTTTTTGAAGTGCAAACCGATTCCGATTGCCTCCTGCGAAAGCTCGCGCAGCCCGAATTGGTCGCTGTAACTTAAAAACGATTCTGCCCGGTCAAGCCTTGCCAGCCCGGCCGGATTCAGAAAGCTGGAGACTGCACCAAGACTAAGTGCGCTGGTCGCATTCCCCAGAGCCGAACTCCGTGGATCTATCCCGCTTGTTTCAAACGCTCCCCAGCTGGTTTTAACCAATAGCATAAATAGGAGTAATTTTTTCATCTCTGCTTGGCAACTGCAATGGCCGCTTTCTTCACCTCTCGTTTATCCCCCTTAGCCTCGACAAAAAGTATATATACGCCGCTTCTTACTTTGCTCCCATCATCTTTTCTTCCTTCCCAGTTTATTTTGCCCGAGACTTTGGGCTCATTCTCAAACAAAGTTCTGACCAGTCTCCCTTTTCTGTCATAAATTCTCATGGTCAGCTCCACCCCTAATGGTATGGTAAACTCAATCTCGGTCTGGTCATCAATTCCATCTTCATCCGGCGAAAATGGATTCGGCTTGATCTTAAGCTCTATTTTCGAACTGAAACTGGCCTGCACCGAATTCTGTTTGCCCGGCGTTGCTCCAACAGAATCAACGCATCTCCACCAGTTATTGACCTCCCCAGCGCTCCGGTCATAATCGATTCTTTCCCACGAGACCCCTTTCAACTTCTGGGACGGATAGGATACCTTTTCTGCCAGGAATCCCAGTGAATCTTTCAGAATCACCTCATCTCCGTCATTATCCAGAATCTGCCAGCTGCTCAGCTGAATAACTTGCCCGGTGAAACCTGGAAAGGTCTGCAGAAATTTATTGTGGTCTTCAGCTAAAATCAGAAACTGGCCTGGCTGCACCTCTATTAAATCTTCAGTGATAACACTCTGTTTTTTTGAATCTCCCAGCAACCATCTCTTCAAGTTCACATTCTGCTGACTTCTGTTATAGAGTTCAACCCATTCGGTCTGATTCCTGGCCAGATCCGGCGCCGCCATGATTTCATTGATGATTATCTCCGGCAAGAATTCCCCCACTCGAAGGTCGAGTGACTTCTGATTGTTGTAAACCTTGTCATCGGCATTCAGAACAGCAATCAGTCGGTGATTCCCTTTTGAAAGTGTAGTCGGTGAGTTGACCGTGAAAATTTCTGCCGGACTCAATGGAGGAATGTTTGCTGCGGAAAGCTCTTCTCCTCGGTCCATTATGTCGTTAAAATTCAGGTCATTGAATAAAGTCAGACTATTGGCCAGGGAAGTTGATGAACCTGTGTTTTGGACTTCCACCTTGAGGTCGAAAGCTGCATTTTCATCCGGACTATCCGGCTCGCTGTAAAAACGAATTATGGTCAGGTCATTGACAGCTGAAGTGACCGAATTGATTCTCCCCGGCGTACTTCCTTCTGGCAGAGCGCAAACTTTCCAGATTGCGCTATCATCTCCATTCAGAGCCTCGACTTTCTCCCAGGAGATTCCATCTCCCGCATCTCCGCTCCAGTTGAAACTCTGGATGACGCTGTCAGGTGAAATAAGAGCCACCGCTCCGGCCGAGTTGGTCAGACTCATCTTTGCTTCAATAGCAGGAAAGTTTTCCTCCGGTGCATCTCCCCATATTCCGTTTCCGTTCCCCCACCTTCCCTCAAAACTGTTTGAGTCCGGCGGTGTTACAACTAATTTTCTGGCTAAAATCAGATACCCCCTTGGTGCAATAGAATCCTGAGTGTCAAACCAAGTTGTATCGGTCCCTTCCACAAACTTCCACCCTGAGAGGCTTATGGCTGCAGAACCCGAATTAAACAACTCCACCCATTCTAAAGCCGTGCTCCCTCCCGGCTCATTAGCCAGGACTTCATTGAGCGCCACTTGAGCGCTGGCAACCGTGTGTGCGTACCCCAGAAGGAGAAGTGCCAGCTTAACAATTCGCCTCATAAGCTCCATTCCATCCTGACTCTCACCACTTGCAAGTCTTCCCGTTCCAAATCTTCGTACTCCTTGGAGACAAACTCAGCCAGTAACCTGAGATTCTCTGCCAGCCAAATACTTTCGTCAATATAAAAATTCCAGCTTGAATTCCCTCCGCTAGCAATGTCGTCATCCCGGTATCGAACTCTCACTCTGCTGGTCAGGCTCTTTTTAACCGGAAAATAAAATATAATCTCCTCCCAGGTGGAATTGACTACCTCATCCTCAAAAGTGCCCTGCCGATAATTCAGGCGCACCTGCAATTTAGTATTTTCCGTGAATAAATAAGTTCCCACCAAGGTCGAGGTTTTTCTTTCTGGAAAACTGGCCGCCAGATTATCATCCTCCCAGTACTGCTTCAGCCTAACCTCTAAATTTCTTTTGAGCCAGTACCCGATTCCAATCCTGGCCTTATTCTTGTTGAAGTAACTGTTCCCATCTTTCCATTGCTGATAGGCTATATCTAATCTCGTTCTGGGATTGAACCTGACCAAATTAGAGAAGTAGAAACCAGTCTCTCCCGCCTGTCTGGACCTCTGCTCTAACTCCAAATTTTCCAACTTCATCAGGCGATAATCCGGCAGAGCCTTGCCCCTTGAGACCGGATGCAGAAAATTCTGTCTGTAGCTCCAAAATAAAAGTTGGGTGGTAATCTTATTACCTGGCTGCCAGAATGCTTCCACAACTCCCCCTTTGTCTTTTTGATCTGTTACTACCAACTCACCCCCCATTTCCCCTTTCTCTCCGATAATCTTAGCAAAAATGCTCCCCGCTTTACTGATAAATTTACTCCCCCCTCTGGAAATTTCCTGATAAGAAAAAATGGGAGAGACCAGAGAATGCCTCCAGCGCAAATTTATTTCACCGGCCCAGACCTGGTCTTTGTAGCTGCCGAATCTGTTCTGGGAATAGAAACCTGAAGCGGAATGATTTCTTCTCTGGTAGGATGCAAAGATCCCATTGTAGCGGGTCCAGAAAGGGAACAGAAAAGTATTCTCTGCTTCTAATGAATTATCCGATGAAAAATTCAGATAGGTCCGGTATCCGACATTGACACCCAACCCGTAGCGAGGATTAAAATTTCCTAACACGATATTCCAATTATTCGTGCGGTTGAATTCAATTGCCCTCCGCTTTATGCGATTTTCATTTTCCTCGTTTTCACTTTCCAGGTAAAAATTCCACCCTCCGCCATTTCCAGCCCTCACTCTAAAATAGCTCTCCGGTTTACTCTCCTCCGAAATTCTCTGTCGGTGCTGCAGAACTATTACACCCCTAGATTCTTTTTTCTTTACCGGTACGGTCTGAGTGTAGCCAGCTAATTTTTGTTTGGCTTCGTAGTCTGAGGTATCCAATCCACTGTAATCCAGGTCCGGAATTTCTACTACCAGCTGGGAGTCGAGGTCTCCCAATGTCTCTCTTTGCCTCATCAAATCCAAAAGCTCTAAATATTGGTCAAAAGTCAGTTCCCCATTTTGCAACCCTTCCAGCAAGTCTTCCTCAGTCTGATAAATCTCCGGAGAAATGACCTGTCCAAAGCCGGTGGCGGCTAAAATCAAAAACCCTCCTGCCAGAAGCAGTTTCCCCAAATTCTATCTCCGTTTTTGAGATTATTCCAGGCCGTATTCCTTCAATTTACGGTAGAGCGTTCTTTCTCCGATTCCTAAAATCCGGGATGCTTTTCTGCGATTCCCCCCCATCCGGGCTAATACCCTTCTGATGTGATCCTTTTCTAACTCCTCTAAGCTTTCCTGCGAAATTTCTGGCTTCACAGTAACGGACTCATCTTCCGGTCTGGAAGCGTACCCCTGGGTCATCTCAATCCCCTTTTGAATCAGATTCTTGAGCGAGATTATTTCTGCTCTGAGGCCGCTGAGCGCTTGGAAGATTAATTCATGCTCTGCTGCGGTAGGAGTCAGGCCGGTGACCACCGGCAGGTGCCGGTTGACTTGAGATTGTTTTTCGACGTAAGCTAACGCCTCGTTTACTTCGATTCTTCCGGTGCGGGATAAGGCCACGCTGCTTTCCACGAAGTTCTTTAATTCGCGGACATTGCCGGGCCAGTGATAGCGCTGGATGATTTCCAAAGCGGCATCGCTGATTCCAATTGTGCGGCCGGGATGCCTTTCCTTCAACTGGTTGAGAAACTCATAAACTAAAATGGGAATATCCTTGACTCTCTCTCGCAGAGGCGGCACTTCGATTTTGATGACCGCCAGGCGGTAGTACAAATCCCAGCGAAAAACCCCTTCCTGCACCGCCTGAGTCAAATCCCGGTTAGTGGCCGCTACCACTCTGGCATCGACTTCAATTCTTTCTGTGCCGCCGACCCGCATAATCTCCCGTTCTTCCAGAACCCGGAGCAGCTTGACTTGAGTTGCTTGTTTCAATTCTCCGATTTCGTCTAAGAAGATAGTCCCTCCGCTGGCCGCTTCAAAAACCCCTTGTTTTCTGGCAATCGCTCCAGTGAAAGCCCCTCTTTCATGCCCGAACAGCTCGGACTCTAGCACCCCCTCCGCAAAAGCGGCGCAGTTTACAGCCAAGAAGGGTTTATTTTTCCTGGGAGAATTAGTGTGAATGGCTCTGGCGATTAATTCTTTGCCTACCCCGCTTTCACCGGTAATGAGGACGGTTATATCAGTGGGAGCAATCTGCAGGACCTGCTCGGCAATGCTTTTCAGTTCAGGTGATTTGCCGGCTAAACCGCAGGCCTTCAGATTCTGTTTAGCCTGCCACAGATTTTTGACCTTGAAGGAGACTTCTTCGGCCTTAAGCGGAATTTCAATTATCTCATCCGCACCGTAGGAGAAAAGTTCTTCTGAAGAAATATCTGAACTGCTCTCGCGAGCGGCCAAGATGTCTGAAAGAGGAGACTTCTCCAAAATCTTGCGGATGAGCTTGCCAATCTGCAGGTCTCTTAAGCGGGAGTCGACCAGGATTGAATCGACCTGCTCTTCTTTGAGAATTTTCAACCCCTGCTGGGAATCAGTTGCAGAAAAAACTTCCGCTTTGATTTCGGTTAAAATCGAAGCGATTAGATCTCTAAATTCCTGCTGAGTCGCAATGACTAAAACTTTCATAAAATTCCGAACTTGCCGGCTATGTTCTAAGCTCTGTTCTCAGGACCTCTCAGCCCCGAAAATAATTATCTTCTCTTCCCTTTTCTTTTCTTCTCCTGTTTACTCTCCTCCTCCACCAACCCAAAATCTATCTGATTAGCAGTAGTGTCCACTCTTACGACTCTCACCATCACCTTATCCCCCAATCTGAACTTCTTCTTGGTCTTTCTCCCTACTGCCTGATAATTCTTCTCATCGAAGTGGTAATAGTCATCATTCAGGCTCGAATATCTCACCAATCCATCGGCCAAGGACTTTTCCAGCCGCACAAAAAATCCAAAGTTCATCACCCCTGAAACAATTCCCGGAAAAACCTCCCCTAATTTGTCTTTCATGAACTCCACCTGCTTGGCCTTCAAGGTCTCTCTTTCAGCCTCGTTTGCTAATTTCTCTCGGTCCGAGGCAATCTGGCACACCTTGGGTAATCGACTAGTCAATTCTCGCTGCCGCTGCAGAGGATATTTCCCCTTTTCTAACTCTTTGAGCAGGCGGTGCACCATCAAATCCGGATAGCGCCGGATAGGTGAGGTAAAGTGGGTATATTGGGTGAAGGCCAAGCCAAAGTGCCCGATGTTTTCGGTTTGATAGACCGCTTTCTTGAGTGAGCGTAACAGTAATTCATCAATCAACTCTTCTTCCCGCGTTCCTTTTATCCTCTTCAGGAAATTCTGCAATCTTTTGGGAGTGACCGGATGCCCTAAGCTGGCCTGGTAGCCTAATCTTTCCACTAATTCCCGGAACTCAGCCATTTTCTCTTCATCCGGCCGGTCGTGCACTCGATAGACGAAAGGCAAAGCCATTCGGCTGACGTGCAGGGCTACGGTCCGGTTAGCCAAGAGCATGAATTCTTCTATCAGACGGTGTGATTCTAAGCGGGCTACTTCAAATATGTCTAAAATTCTTCCCTGCTGGTCATAGACCACCTTGGCTTCCGGCAGGTCGAAATCTAAGCTCCCTTCTTTTTCACGGTTCTTCAGCAAGATTTTGCTCAAGGCTAACATCCTGGTAAGATATTCTTCTAAGCCTCGGACACTTGACGACGATTTGCCGGTATCGAAAAAAGCCTGGACCTCTTCATAATTGAGCTTGGCCTTGCTTTTGATAACTGTTTCTTTGATTTCGTAATTGAGGACTTTACCGGAGGCATCCAGCTCCAAAAGACAACTGTAAGTCAGCCGCTCTTCCTCTGGTCTCAAGCTGCAAATTTGATTGGAAAGCCTCTCCGGCAGCATCGGAATGACTCGGTCTGGTAAATAGACGCTGGTCCCTCTGGTCAAAGCTTCCTTATCGATGGCTGAATTTTCTCTGACGTAATGGGAGACGTCGGCTATGTGAACTCCCAGCAGATAAGTTCCTTCCGGAGAAATTTCCAACGATATCGCATCATCATGGTCCTTGGCGTCAATCGGGTCGATGGTGAAGCAGAATTTATCCCGTAAATCTAATCTGCGTGATAATTCAGTTATAGGAATTACGGCAGGAATTTGAGCCGCTTCTTTCTCCACCTCTTCCGGAAATTCTAAGGGTAGCTCAAACTGCCGGATGACCGAAAGGACGTCTACCCCTTTGTCACCGGGATAGCCTAAGACTTCGATAACTTTTCCTTCAGGGTTTTCATCGCGGTTTTTCCAGGAAGTAATTTCCAGGACCACTTTCTGCCCCGATTTAACACCTGCGCGATTGTTTTCAGCCACGTAAATCTTCTCCGGCATTTTGGGATCATCCGGCTCCACGAAATTGGAGAATCTCTCTTCCCGGAAAGTCCCCACTATTTTGTTGACCCCTCTTTCTATGATTTTGGTGACAATCCCATCCGGACTCTTCCCCTTCCGGTGTGACAGGATTCTGACCAGAACTTTGTCCCCGTGCACCGCGCTCCCCATTCCTCTCTGGCTGATGAAAATCTCCTCTCCCCCTTCCTCCGGGGTGACAAAGCCGAACCCGGCCCGGGTGGCAAACATCTTTCCTATTATTTGGACTGTCTCTTTGGGAAGTCCTAATCTCCCCCCCTTTAGCTTGACGATTGAACCCTGCTCTAAAAGCTCCCTGATAACCTGCCGAAATTCCGGATAATCAGAATCTCTGACTTCTAATTTTTTGGCTAACTGCCGCCGTTTGATGGGCTGGTATTTGGGAGCTTTTATGTACTCCAGGATTTTTTCTGCTGATGTAGCCACCTGTAGAAATTATAGTTTGAATCCAAAGAAGTCAAACAGAAAAACCCCGATTTTGTCGGGGTTCTCTGTCAATATGGCAGATATTTTCTATTGGAGCTATTTGGATTAGAAGGGGGCTTGCTCACTCTCTGGCGATTCAGGGTGCTCCGGCTCTGGTCTATCTTCCGGCATCATCCCAAATTGTCCGGGAAAATGCCTACCCGGTCCTTTGAATTCTCTTTTCATCTCCCGGAGGTACATCTTTCTCTCTTTCTCCAGCTCTCTGAACTTTTCTAACTGCTCTTTGTTCAGAATCTCCCTGAAGGCCAGCATTTTTTCAATCTGCACCTTCTTCATCTCCGCCTGAATCTGAGAGATCTGCTCCACCTGGTTGAAAATCATCTCCTTATCCGGCTCATCTTCCGCCAGCATCCTCTTTAAGTCCAGCCGGGCGAGCTGCAAATCAGAGCGCATCTTGATTAGCTCTTTAGCGGTGTTGAAGTGCAGTTCCTGCAACTTCTTCTCTTGCTGCTCGGTCAGCTTCAGCTCCTGTTTCATCCTGAGCCGGTCTCCTTTTGGCTGGGCCAGGGCTATGGCACTGCCTGCCAGAATTAGGATGACTGCGACTGCTAAGGTTCTTGTTCTCATTTCTATCACCTCTCTTTCTCCTGCATCTCATGCATTCTTTGTTCTTGCATCTCTCTCATCATCTCCCGCATTCTTCTTTCGAATCTATCCTGGAACAGTACTAATCTGCCTAACTGCTGAATGGTAAGAATACTCTCTGCCTGGGTAAAAAACCTTTCTCTGATTTCTTCCCCCTGTTTTCCCAATTGTCTGACCTGAGAGATAATCTGCCTGACCTCTTTTTCACTCCCCCCCTGGGTCATGGCTCTCTCCAGCTCGTCCAACATCTTTTTTCTCTCTTCCTGCAGGCGGGCTTCCTGTTTCTGCATCTCTCTTAGAGCCGGCAGAAACTTGTCGGTCTGCTCCTGGGAGAGGTCCAAGACTTCTAACATCTTCCAGATGGCTAAATCCTGCAGCTTTTCCTTTCTCCTTTCCGGCGGCCCTCCCGGCCCCTGGGCACAGATTAAACTTGAGCTCAGTAAAATTAACGCCAACGCAGCCAAAGCCATTTTTCTCATAATTTTCTCCTCAAAATTTTTCGTTTTTGACTTTTTTCTCCAAAGTTTCAAACTCCTGGTCGCTTAATTCTGCTAACAGGGTGACTATATCTTCCTCTTCCCAAAAGGCCTTTTCTACTTCTTGATTCATGTCTGCAAGAGTCTGGTTGATTACCTGGTCAAAATTCTGCTCTCCCGGCTGCGCTTCTAACCAGACCAGACTCCCTTCCGGCAGCGTGTTTTTCCTAGCTAAATTCTGCCGGTCAATCTGGAATAGATTCATAACTAAAAAGAGAGCTGCCACCGCGGCTGCCGGAGCCAGGACCCAGGCCGGCTTGAAAACCGTAATTTTCCTTTGTTGTTTCTCAATTTCCGTGCCAATGTTCTCAGTCAAGTTGCTCCAGAAACTTTGCGGAAGCTCCGGTTCATTTTCTTGCTTTAGAACCTGAAAAGCTGTTTCCATCTCTTTTAGTACTGGCTGACAAATCGAACAGTCGGCCAGATGCCGGATTAATTCTTTCCCTTCCTCCGGCGAAAGCATCCTCCTGACAAAATCTGGTAATTGCTGTCGATATTTCTCACACGCTTTCATTCTTTTCATCTTAAATGCCCTAATTTCTTCTGCAATTTTTTCACCGCTTGAAAATAATTGGCCTTCAAGGCACCCTCAGTTCTGCCGGTCATCTTGGCAATTTCTTGATAAGGTAATTCTTCATAATGCCGTAAAATGAAGACCGACCTCTGCTGCGGCGGCAGACTTAAAATAGCGGCATCGATGGTTCGGTTAAGTTCGGCCTGCCTTAAAACCTGAGTTGGATTTCCCCAGCTTGCCTCAGGCTCCTTGACCTCGAAAATCGAGACCAAATTCTTCCACTTTTTACCGCTGGAATAATTGATGGCAGAGTTGATGGCAATCTGATGCAGCCAGGTGGAAAAGGTCGCCTCCCCTTTGAAATTTTTCAGCCCCTGATAGGCCTTGACGAATATCTCCTGGGTCAGGTCTCCGGCTTCTTCTATGTTTCTAATCATCTTGTACACCAGATAAAAGATTCTTTTCTGATATTTGGTGACCAGCAGGTTGAAAGCTTTGTCATTTCCGCTCTGTACTTCTCTGACCAGTTCCAGGTCACAATCGGTCATATCCTGTTTCTGTTTGATTGGACAGATTTTATGACTTAAGGTTTAATGCTTTAATCTATTTATATATAATGACTTAGCCGACTCACAGTCTTATCTTCTTCCATTCCCCTTTTCTGAATCTTATCTGGAAGAATACGGTCGAAATCACAATCGAGGCTAACATGGCATACCATACTCCGTCAGCCTCTAAGCCCAAGGTCAGTCCTAAAATTATACTAAGCGGTACCCTCAAGCCCCACAAAGTGAGTGCTGAAATCCAGAGAGGCGTCACCGCATCTCCTGCTCCTCGTAAGGCACCGGACAGAACCATGTTGACCGCCATAATGGGCTGGGCGATTCCATTGACAATTAGATAGTGTGAGCCGATTTGAATCACGGTCTGGTCTTTGGTAAAAAACCCCACAATCTGGCGGGAGAAAACCACCAAAAGAATCCCCAGAACCGACATTACCACCGCCGCAAACCTGACCGAGGTCCAACCGCTCTCTTCGGCCCGGTCAGGCTTTTTAGCGCCCAAGTTGTGGCCGACTAAGCTGGTGGCTGCCGACATGAAAGCTAAACCCGGCATGAAAGAGATGGCTTCAGTCTGCAAACCGATGGTGTAGGCTGAAATCGCCCGGGTGCCGTAAATGGTGTAGGAAAGAATCTTGTTGAGAATCGCAATCTGCAATCTCCGGCTGACCCCGTCGACTGAGACTGGCAGCCCGATTCCCAAGATCTTGAAGACATACTCCCGGTTGAATCGGAAAACATCCTGCAAGGTTTTGGAACTATATCCCCAGGAGGAAATCAGCTTCAATCCCCAGACCAGACCTATTCCCCGCGATATTACCGAGGCTAAAGCCGCGCCGTTGGCTTTCAATTCCGGGAAAGGCCCGATTCCGTAAATGAGCAGGTAGTTGCCGATGATGTTCAAAAGATTTATTACCGCCAGGATCTGGAGGTTGGACTTGGTCCTCCCCAGTCCCAGCATGATAGCCGAGACAATCAGGTTGCCGGTTAAGAATAGACTTCCATAGCTTAAGATTCTCAAAAATCCGGCCCCGACTGGTACAACCTGGTCATCTCCCCCCATCGCCCGGATGGTTGCCGCAGAAAACAGAGCTCCTAACAGAACCAAGAGCATAGCTATTAAGACAGATATTATATAGGACTGCTGAATGACCAATTTGACTTTTTCCTTTGACCCTTCCCCGGAATAGCGGGCCACCAAGGCGGTCGTTCCGATGGAGATTCCCATCATCAGCATCATCACTACCATCAAGGCTGCGGTTGCCAGACCGACTGCGGCGATATTCTCCTGGCCTAACGAGCCGACCATTTTGATGTCCACCAGGGAGACCAGAGTCTGCAGAAAGTAAGTCGAGACCACCGGCCAGGAGATAGACCAGACCGTCCTGATGATGCTCCCTTCGGTGAGATAGGAATTGGACTGCTGCATGCAACGAAAAAGACAAATCCGGCGATTTGTCTTTGGTTACTTCAATTTTAGAGCTGCAAACTAATCTCTTTTGCTCTTTATCAGAACCTTGGTGTAGTGGTTCATGTTTTCTAAGACCTTGCCGGTTCCGCGGACCACGCAGGTCAAAGGGTCGTCAGCTAAATTGACCGGCAGGTTGGTCTCTTCTCTTAGGCGGGCATCTAAGCCTTTCAGCATGGCCCCGCCGCCGGTCATGATGATGCCTTTGTCTAAAATGTCTGAGGCTAATTCCGGCGGAGTCCGCTCTAAGGCTTGCCGGACCGCTTCCACGATGTTGTCCACCGTTTCAGTTAAAGCTTCCCGAATCTGAGCTGAGCTGATTTTGACCGTTCGGGGAGCGCCAGCCACCAGGTCCCTCCCCTTGATTTCCATGGCCTCTTCCTTTTCCAAGGGGAAGGCCGAGCCGATTTTGATTTTAATTTCTTCTGCGGTTCTTTCGCCGATTAAGAGGTTGTAATTCTTCCTCATGTAGGCTACGATGGCTTCATCCATTTCGTCCCCGGCAATTCTGATGGAGATGTTGTTGACGATTCCGCTTAGGGCGATGACCGCGATTTCCGAAGTGCCGCCGCCGATATCTATGACCATACTGCCGGAGGGCTGGTCCACCGGAATTCCCACCCCGATGGCCGCTGCCATCGGCTCCTGGATTAAAAAGACCTCTCTGGCTCCGGCGCTTTCGGCTGAATCCCTGACCGCCCGTTTTTCAACTTCGGTAATGCCGGAAGGGACCGAGATGACAATGCGCGGTTTCATTAAATACCTATGTTTAACTACCCGGCGGATGAAGTCTGACAAAAGTTTCTCAGTGATTTCAAAATCGGCAATCACACCATCTTTAAGTGGCCGAATGGCGCGTATTTCCCCTGGAGTTCTCCCTATCATCTCTTTGGCCGCCTTGCCAATGGCCAGGACTTTGCCAGTAGCCACTTCGATGGCCACCACCGAGGGCTCGTTTAAGACAATTCCCTCCCCCCGCACAAAAACCAACGTGTTGGCGGTCCCTAAATCTATTCCTATGTCGCTGCGGATTAAATCTAACCAGCCCATTTTATTCCTTTTTTTCAGTTTCTCCGAAGTAGATGAAGCGGTTGATTAACTTGACAAAAGAGCTCCACTTTTTCCCCGGCTCCTGCTCGCTTTCAATTATGCGCCGGAAGGCTCCGGCCTTGGCATCCATCTCATCGGCATTGTGCAATATGATGGCTTCCAAAGTCTGGGGCACCACCGGTGAACCCATCTCCAACTCCCCCTGATGGGATAGAATCAAATGCCTCAGCCTCATAGCTAATTCTTCGGGAAAGTCGGCCATCTCTTTAATCTTCTCGGTGACGATTCTATCCCCCTCCACGATGTGGCCGATCAGTCTGCCTTCGTCGGAATAATCTATGAAACTGGAGACCTCATACTGGCTGATTTTGCCGATGTCATGTAACAGCGCTCCGGCTATCAATAAGTCCTTATCGACTGACTCGTACAATTCACACGCCTTTTTGCAGATTTCCACTATCTTCAGAGTATGCTCTAACAGTCCCCCCACGTAATTATGGTGCCAGAGCTTGCCGCCTGGAGCGAGCAGTAATCCCTTGACGATTTCCTGGTCTGATAGAATGTTCTTTAGTAACTGAGCCAGATGCGTATTCTTTAACCTTTCGGCTTCCCTCCTGTAAGATTCCAGCAGTTCCTCCGGAGCCCTTTTGGAGCGGGGGAGAAAATCAGCTAAGTCGACTTTATCCGGCTCAACCTTAAAGAGGTTATCGACCTTGACTTGCACGAAGTCCTTGTAAGTGGAGGTGAATCCCCTCACCTGCACGAAGTCCCCCTCTTCGGCCTTGCGATAAAGCAGAACCGCATTGTCAAAAGCCACTCCATCCACCCGGCCGGTCTTGTCCCCTAATTCTAATCTCAGAAAATTTCCTTTCTCATAATCTCTGAGCTCCTTGCTTCTTAGAACGAAAACCTCATTGATTTCCATTCCGGGCTTCAAATCCCTGACCCAGGTCTGTTTCATGGACAGGCATCATCCAAAGTTGGCTAAATTAGGGATTGCCCTGCTCTAAAGTCAAGCAAAAATAAATTCCCTCTCCTTTTAGAATAGGGTGGTCTGAAACAGAATCTCGTAGGCGGGGATCATTCCCCGCCAATTTTCCCCTCTCCTCTTAGGGGAGGGAAGGGAGGGGTTAGTTTGTTTCCTCCGTTTGAATACCTGAAGGGGGATTTATCATTACTTCTACCGGCTTAGTGCTGATGTAGTGGTCCTCTTTATTGTATCTGGCCAGGAATCTGCCATACACCCTATTTCCTGGATTCAATTTCTCTATATCGAGTTTAAGTGGTTTACAGTGAAATTCAATGTCTTTGAGCGTGTGAATTATTAGATCCGCTGGAAACTTTTGTTTAACTGCTTTCAATGCATAGCTACCCACCGCTGAATTCGTTTTCTCGTCATACAAGGTCAGACACTTAATTTCAAATCTCTTCAGTGTCCCTTCCGAATGGTTCTCCACATGTACCTTAAAGTTAGGCAGCAGAGCCGGTGAAGAAGGGGCCATAGCCTTTCCCTGCTCCGGCAATATAACTTCCAGCCGCGAATAGAATACGACATAATTTACCACTACAATACTATCCCTGGCCTCCGGCGCTTTCTCTGGCGCTGGTACGACCACCAAGCTATCTTGGCCTTTTTTATCTGCTTCTGCCCAGCTAAAAGTGAAGAGAAATAAAATTGTCAGAATTGCAGCGAGAAATTTCATGAATTTCCTCCAAAATTAGTTTTCAATCTTAACTCATTTTCCCCAATCCAGTTCCAAAACTTGCTCCACATCCGGGACTTCGATAATAAAATACCCCTTGGGCTGATCCGGATTGGCAGTGCCATAAATGTAGTCGATGTTGATTCCCGCCTCGGCAATCTTCTTGGAAATTCTGGCAATTTCTCCCGGCTTATTAGTTAGCTCAAAAGCTATCACCTCATCGGTGGTGAAGGGAATCTTGTTCTGTTCTAAGAGCGACTTGGCCTTCTCTAAATTATTCACAATCATCTTGGGCCCTGAGCCGGTCGCCATGATGGCCTGAATGTTAATCCCGGCCTGGTGGAAAAGCCCGCTCATGTGCGCCAGGCTCCCCGGCCGGTTGCGTAAAGTGACGTAGAGTTGGGTAACTTTCTCCATATCGCCTCCTTAAAGGGCTTAAATTGGTTAGTCATGTTCAATTTCTCTCACCGGTGTAAGTTTTAAGGCAAAAAGTTTTATCACTCCGGAACCTTCCATGAAGATTCCGGCACCACCGGGCGGCAGTGATTTACGGTGTCCGTGAACTACCACACTGTCATCGATTAGCCCCTTGTAGTGGCTTCCGGTTGCAGAAACAGCGATTTTAATCGCCCGGTTGGGAATATTCTTAAAGCTTTGGCCAAGGATTTGACGCCTGTCCGGCCCTGAGATTGCCAAGGCTAATTGACCTTCATTATTAAGTTCTAGTACCATATAGGTGGAAGCATCCTTAACATGATGAGCCAGGCCAAATATGCCTTTATACTGAGTGATGTCCAGTTCAGCTTCTAAGGTCAAGTCTCCAAAAGAACCCGGGAGAAGTAGCAAAGAGCGACCCGATACCTCCAAACTCAGACCGCTGTCGTCTGAAGATTTGGGCGTAATAACCCCTACCGCTTGGCCGGTTGTGTCTGGGGCGGGCTGAAGAACTTTTCCTAAAGCAGAGACTTCATTCGATTGCGGGCGCCAAGAGATAGTGCCGTCATTACTGATGACTAACGATTCCCGTCCGTTATTGGCTGATTTTAGAGTCTCTTTGGTCTTATTTACTGGGAGATTTGTCGTGCTTGCCGGCATTGCTACTGCCACTCCTTTTTGGTACACCAGAGCGCCACCCCGGTCAGCAGTCTGAAAGAGTACCCACTGTCCAAAAAATGCTGCCGCAAGGACAAGTGATCTGAAGGCAAACAAGTATTTGATGGTCCGATTTCTCCCTATCCAGGCCAAACTCATCCTGACTAGAGTTAAAATGCCGAATAGTAGAAGGGTATTCAATCCCCAGTCAGCGTGCTCACTTAACAGAGCCTGCGTGGCGGCCGGTAAAGCGCCTAAAGAATCTTCGGCCTGATTGCCAGAAAGGTAGGCTAAGCCAGCTCCCAGTGCTCCTATCAGATAGGTTAGGACACTGGCACGGTCCAGCCAGATTATTCTTCGCAAGATAAGTGATAGTGTATCCAAGAGTACGGCCACGGTTAAAAAAGCTATGGGAAAATGAATCAAGGCCGGGTGTAAATTTGGAAGGGAAGTATATGTTCTAATTAATTCTAGCATCGGAATTACCTCATTGCCTGCGGTCTAACCGGTTTAAAAGACATAAAACAACCTTTCTCGGGGCTGATCGCCTAGGTTTTAGAGTATTTGGACTGCTACTTCAAACTGACTATTGTATGAGCTTCACGCCTAATGCTGATGCTCGCTCTTTTTGGAGCTTTCTTTCTCTACATATTTCCCTTCCTTAATCATCCCGGTCATTTTCCCGCACTTCAACATCTGCGAGCCGTAAAAGGGATTGGCAATCTGCTCAGCGGACTGAAACCAGGTCTGGTCCACCATCGGACAGTAATAACTGTAAACCGGACTGGCATAACCATAGGTCTTGACATAATCGGTCACTGCCTGCGAGAGAGCCTTGTAACTCTCCCGACTGCTCTTCAAGTCTTTGGAATTGAAATCCCTGGCCGAGGCGAGAATGGTTTGGACTGTAGTAAGATAATCTTTCCTCTCTGCGGCATTTTTCTCCTCCGACTTCAAAATCTGTTTAGCGGCAGAGACTATCTTCTCTATCTGTTTATCAATCCCCTGGTAACTATCCTTGGCCAAAAACTCTCCGGTCGCAAAGTAGCTCTCCATGATTTGCTGTGCCGGGTCTGGCTTAGATTTCTCTTTCTCTCCGGCCTGGACGGTCAGCAGGGCGACAGCTGACATGAATATAGTCAGCCAGGCGGTGAGATTAAAGTTGAACTTATTCATTCTTCCTCCTGATTGGGTAAAGGTTTATGGTTATTCAGTTCATTTATCTCCGCTAATATTTTCTGAGAATTCAGTCGCCTTCCCTTCCGGCAGATTTCTCCCCCGCCAGAGATAGAAAATCACCGGATAGACCAATAGCTCCCCTAAGAAAGAGGTCACCAGCCCTCCTACCATGGGTGCGGCGATTCTTTTGGAAAGGTCCGAGCCGATGCCGGTGCTCCACAAAAGCGGGAAAAGCCCGACCATGGCCGCCCCCACCGTCATCATCTTGGGTCTGATTCTCCTGACCGCTCCGTAATGAATCGCCTCCCGTAAATCACCTTTGTTGCGCAGGGCCTGATTTTCCTGCCGGTGGTGATAGGCTAAATCTAAATAGAGAAGCATGACCACCCCGGTTTCCGCATCTAAGCCGGCTAAAGCAATCATCCCCACCCAGACCGCTACGCTGGTGTGGTAGCCCAAAATGTAAATGAACCAGAACGCGCCTATCAATGAGAAGGGAACTGCCAGAAAAACGATGAAGGTCTTGATTACCGACTTGGTATTCTGATACAGGATAAAAAAGATGATTAAGATGGTTAAAGGCACAATCACCATCATCCTCTTCTGCATCCTCAGCATGTACTCATACTGCCCGCTCCAGACTAAATTGTATCCGGGAGACAACTTGACTTCGGCCGAGATAACCTCCTTGGCCTTCTTGACGTAAGTGCCGACATCAATCCCTTTGATATCCACATAGACCCAGACATTTCTCCGAGAATTTTCAGTCTTGACGTTGTCCGGCCCCTTGACCACTTCTATGTCCGCTAACTGGGCAATCGGAATCTGCGCTCCGGTCGGGGTTGGGACTAAGATTCTTTTCAAGTCATCTAAGTTATCTCTCAACTCTCTGGGATAGCGGACATTGACCGGGAAGCGCTTCAGCCCTTCCACGGTCTGGGTCAGATTTTCACCTCCTAAGGCGGTCATGATTACATCCTGTATGTCGCCGACCGTGAGGCCGTACCGGGCCGCCTCTTCCCGCTTGATTTTGTAGTCGATGTAGTTGCCGCCGACCGCCCGCTCGGCATAGACCGACAGGGTTCCTTTTACCTTTCTGATTGCTCCTTCGATTCTTTCTCCGATGGCAGTCAGACTATCCAGATTTTCTCCCATTATCTTTATTCCCACCGGAGTTTTTATACCGGTGGCTAGCATGTCGATTCTGGTCTTAATCGGCATGGTCCAGGCATTGGTCAGGCCTGGGAATTGAACCGCCCGGTTCAGTTCGTCTACTAATTTTTCCGGAGTCAGGCCTTTACGCCACTCTTTCTTGGGCTTCAATTGAATAGTAGTCTCCACCATCATTAAAGGGGCTGGGTCAGTGGCGGTCTCGGCCCTTCCGATTTTGCCGAAGACAGTCTTTACTTCCGGAAAGGTGGCGATGATTTTGTCGGTCTGCTGCAAAATCTCTCTGGCTTTAGTAATGGAAATGCCCGGAAAGGTGGTAGGCATATAGAGCAAGTCTCCTTCGTATAAAGGGGGCATGAATTCGCTCCCCAGCCTCAAGACCGGAATGGCCGTCACCGCCAGCAATGTCAGAGCAGCCATGATTACCCCATAGCGATACCGGAGCACAAAACTGATGACCGGATGGTAAATCTTGTGAAGAATTACGCTCAACGGGTTCTTATCCTCGGACCTGATCTTACCTCTTATCCAATACCCCATTAAAACCGGTACAATGGTGATGGAGAGCAGAGCTGCCGCGGCCATGGAATAGCTTTTGGTGAAGGCTAAGGGCTTAAAGAGCCTCCCTTCCTGTTCTTCCAGCAGAAACACCGGGATAAAAGAGACCGTAATGACCAGAAGCGAATAGAACAAAGAAGGACCTACTTCTTTGGCGGCACCAGTTATGATCGACCAGTGGTCCTTCTGCCCCTCATATCTCTCTATGTGTTTATGCCCATTTTCCACCATTATAATGGCCGCATCCACCATGGCCCCGATGGCAACCGCAATACCTCCCAAGGACATGAGATTGGCGTTGATACCCTGGATATACATTATGATAAAGCTAATCAAAACTGCGGAGGGGAGGACAAAGATGACCACCAGGGAACTCCTCAGATGCATAAGAAAAATCATGATGACTAGAGAAACCACTACGAGCTCTTCTACCAAAGTATGTTTTAAGGTGTTGACCGACTCCTGGATTAATTCGGAACGGTCATAAACCGTATTTATGACCACTCCGGGAGGCAAGCCTGGTTTCAACTCTTCCAACTTCTGCTTGACCAGCCTGATGGTCTTGAGCGCATTCTCCCCGTGGCGCATTAAGATTATGCCCCCCACTACTTCCCCTTTCCCGTCTTTTTCAGTCAGGCCTCTCCTTAATTCTGGCCCGATTTTTACATCTGCTACGCTCCTGAGGAGAATGGGAGTACCTACTTCATTGACCCCCAAAGGAATGTTTTTTATATCATCCACACTTTTTATGTAACCTAATCCCCGCACCATAAACTCTTTCTCCCCCATTTCCACTAGCCTTCCCCCCACGTCCTTGTTGGATCGCATTATGGCTTCGGTCACCTGGGAGATGGGGATGTTGTAAATCAAAAGCTTGTTGGGGTTGACTTCTACCTGGTACTGCTTGACAAAGCCGCCGATGGAGGCTACCTCTGCTACGGTAGGCACAGAGGTCAAGGGGTACTTCAGGTACCAGTCCTGGATAGAGCGCAAATCAGACAGGTCGTATCTGCCGGAGGTGTCCTCCACCGTGTATTCGTACACCCAGCCCACGCTGGTGGCTGGCGGGCCAAGCTGAGGGGTCACTCCCGGGGGAAGCTTCCCCTTGGCAAAGCTGAGATACTCCAAAACCCGGGTACGGGCCCAGTATAAATCGGTTCCTTCTTCAAAGATTATAAAGACTAAGGAGTAATCAAAAAAGGAGTACCCTCGGACCACTTTGGAGCGAGGAACAGCTAACATAGCCCGAGTCAGAGGATAAGTAACCTGGTCTTCGACAATCTGAGGCGCCTGGCCCGGATAATCTGTCATTATGATAACCTGGACGTCAGACAGATCTGGAATAGCGTCGAGCTTAATATTCTGCAAGCAGTAAAGACCAATCAGAAAGGCCACAGTTGTCAGAAGAATGACGACAAATCTATTTTTTACCGAGTATTCGATTATTTTTTCTAACATGGCATCGTCTCGAGCTTAAGTGGACTTGCTATTTAAGGGAACTAAATCCATCCCGCATTCCGGGCACTTCCCCGGCTGGTTGCTTAAAACATGGTGATGCTCTTCCATGGGGCAGGTGTAGACTTTCCTTCCGGTCTGTCCAACTTGAACCAGTTTCATCCCGCACTCCGGGCAGTCTCCCGGGCCAACCTGCAGAATGTGACTGTGTTCATCCATCAGGCAGGTGTAAACTTCTTCTGCCCAACGAGCCTTTTGGTCAGGGGTAAGATTCAAGTTCGTGTGCTGATGACCTTGTTCCATCTCCTTCTCCTCCGGCTGGGGGTTCACTTTCTCTTTGGTGACCGGGCTTTCTTTCTTTATCTGGATCATTTTCTTGATTGCTTCCTGGGTCTTGCTCTCTGAATCGAGCATAAATTGGGCCGAGACCACAATTCGGTCATTCTGCATCAATCCCTGCTTGATTTCTATCACATGCCCTTCCCCGCTGACACCGGTTACCACTTCCCGCGGCAGATATTTTCCCTCCCCTAAGTCTATGAAGACAATCTCCCGCTTGCCTGAACGGATTACCGCCTCTTCCGGTATGACCACTCTTGCTCCGGATAACTCTGAGGCGATACTTACATTGGCGTACATCTCCGCCTTGAGTCTCAACCCCGGATTAGGGACTTCTATCCTGATTTGCACGTCCCGGGCCGTCTCATTCAGATAGGGATAGATGAAGGTGACTTTTCCTTCAATCTCTTCCCCGGGGAAATAAGGGGATTCTATGGCAGCCTTCTGTCCGATTTTGATGTACGGGAGCTCATATTCGTAGATGTGAGCCTGAATCCAAACCGTGGATAAATCCGCAATCTTGAACAGATTCATCCCGGCCTCCACATAAGCGCCATCAGTCACCATTTTCTCCGTGACCACCCCGTTGGCCGGCGCATAGAGCACCAAGTTCTTTTTGACTTCACCGGTTTTTTCCAGTCTTTCAATTTGCTCATCGCTGATATCCCAGTTGAGCAGTCTCCTTTTGGTGGACTTTAACAGTTGCTCGGCCCCTTGCTTGGCTTCTGGAAAAGAGGAATCTTTAAGATTTTGGTAATTCTTCAAGGCGACGAGATATTCTTCCTGGGTGCTGACTAATCCCGGTGCATAGATTTCGAGCAACGGCTCTCCCTTTCGGACTAATTCTCCGGTCTTGTCCACATAGAGCTTATCAATCCATCCCGAGATTTTGGTGTTGATGGTGTACAAAAGCTCTTCATTGTAGTCAATATGACCTACCGTCCTGATAGTTCTGGTCAGCTTTTGTTTACTGGCTAAAGCTGTCTTCAGCCCCATATTCTGTATGGTGACCGGATCAATGCTTATGGCCCCTTCCTGCACTTCATCTTCATAGACCGGGATTAAATCCATCCCCATGGCATCCTTCCCCGGTTTGTCAGAGACAAAGGCCGGGTCCATGGAAGATTTCCAGTATTTTATTTTCCTTTCTCCGGCTGGCTTGGAAACTGCCCCGGAGCGTAGTGGAGTTAATTTCATCCCGCAGATGGGGCAGTTCCCCGGCCCCTCCTGGATGATTTGAGGATGCATTCCGCAGGAGTAGAGCTGATGTTTATCAGCTTTCTCTTCTGATTGACTGAGCTTCGGCTCTGATTTCTTGCCGATTAAATATCCTCCCCCTAAGCCTAAAATCAGAGCTAATATGATTCCGAAAATCGCTATTTTGAGTTTGTTTGAATTCATCTTTTCACCTCTTTATTACTGCAAAGGCTTTCCTACCATCTCTTCTAACTGCGCAATCGCTTTCAGATACTCAGTCAGGGCCTGATGAGAGCCGATTTCGTAGTTCAGGACTGTGACCTGGTTATCTAACAGGGTCAAAAAATCGACCTTATTGACCTGATAGGCGGACCGCGCCGATTCTAAGGATTGTCTGGCCTGCGGCAACAGCACCGTCTGGTATAGCTCAATCTGTTTTTTCGATTTCTGCAGTTCGTAAAACATCTGGGAAACTGCATATTTAACCTGATTGCTCACCTGCTGCAGCTGACTCTGGCTGGACTCCCATTGCCATTTAGTCTCGCTCACTTTCTTGCTCTGCCTGCTCCAGAAATAGAGCGGCAAATTAATGGTAGCCCTAAAGCTCAACAAATCCTCCCCTCGCAGCATGTCAACGGCTCGGTTCTTCCGAATCATGTACGTTGCACCCAAATCTAAATCCGGCAGATATTCTCTCTTGGCTAATTGATGTTCTGTTTGGGAGGCTTTGACCATGGCCTGCATCCCGGCTAATTCCGGGTTGGACTCCAAAGCTAATTGCTGCAGCTCGGACTCATTCTTGTTGAAATCCAAGTAACTCGGCTCTTCGGTCACCTGAATCGAATCTTGCGGCAGCCGGTTCAGCAAAATGTTCAATTTAGCCTGAGTGGTTTTTTTCTGTTCTTCTAACATCAGCAACTTGTCTAAGAGCATGGAGACCTCCACCTGAGCCTTGAGCACATCCTGCTGTACTCCTTCTCCGACCGAGTATTTGACTGAAGCAATCTCGGCTAAATTCTCCAAGAATGACTTATTCTGCTCGGCGATTTCAATTGACTTCTGCCACAGCCACAGGTCGTAGTAATTCTGCTTGACCTGGCTGACCAGGTAATTCTTGAGGGCCGCATAGCTCTGCTTTTGAGTTTCGGCCATCTGCCGGGCCGATTTTTTCAGTAAGCCCAGCTTCAAAAACGGAATTTCCTGAGATAAACCCAACTCAATCCCGCTCATCTCCATTTTGTCTAAAGCCAGGCTGGTCCTGGGCACGTTGGCATACCCGAACATGAACATCGGGTCCGGCAAGGCCCCGGCCTGCGGCACCCTGGCTAAATAAGACTTGTATCTGGCCTCTGCAGACTTTAAGTCTGGATTAGCCTGTAGGGCCTGATTGACCAGCTGGTCTAACTCACCGGCTGAAGGGAAACTAACCAGCCCCAGCCAGATAAAACCGGCTAGCCAGACTATTTTGATTTTTGTTTTTGTTCTCTTTCTTTGCATACCTCCGCTCACTTATTTGTCCTGAATCTTCTCTCTTGGCCAACTTTTTTCATTGACCGTTTCCGGCCAGATTTAAGGTATAACTAAACAACCCTAAATCCAATCGAAGAGTTTTATGAGACTAAATTAGGAATGATTGCCAGCTGTCAGATGACAGACCGGCTAGAGGACTAAATCAGTAAGCTGGAGTTAAAGAGGAAAATCTTATTAGAAGCTTTGAGCTTGTGATGGTGGGTATCCAGAGTCTGCCTTAAGCTGAAAGACTGCTCTGGTGAATTAAATGCATCCAGTGAGGTCGAAAGAATCTCTAATTTGCTAGCCTCGGGCTGATTGCTGATTGCAGCAAATTTCTGGGTAGTTGCCAAAGATGGAACGGACTTCATGCAGCACTGGTGCGGCTTAACCGGGTTGGAGCTGCAGTGGTTTTCAGCAGCCTGAGCTTGCTGACAACTTGGAGCCTGGGCCTGATGGCAGCTTGGAACCGCAGGCTCTGCTTGCTCTGGTGAGGATTTTGCCGATGTCAGGCAAATGAGGCAGTTCACCCCGCAGACTCTGGCAGGTAGCAAAAGATAAGCCGCTAAGAAAAGGGTAAGCAGTATGCGTACGCTAATCTTCCCTATCTTGCCTAAGCCCATATTTGTAATTTCGACCTTTGCTGCCTTTTGGTTTAGCTGTCTGAATTTACTCTATATACGTTAAACGGTCAAGCCAAATTGGCAATATTTCTTAATTAAATTTTGGCGGCGACTTGATTTTGATGAAGCTCCTTGCATTTCAAAAAAGAAGTTTACTCCGTTTATCTTGGCGCGCATTTTCCAGAAATTCTTCTTGACCCTATAAACTAAGCCCTCGGCTGGGGAGGCGGCAATTCTATCGCCACAGGCTCATGCTGGAAACCGACCTTGTTGTGAGTGCCGTCACAGAAAGGTTTATTGCTGGAATGTCCGCACCGGCAGAGTGATATGAAAGTTCTGCCGCTCAAACCGTAACTTTTTCCGCTCGGATCGCAAATGACAAATTCCCCTTCCAAACGTAAAGGGCCGTTTTTGGAGACTGTCATTTTAGTTTCAGGCATTTAATTATACCTCCTTATCTACTCAGACATCCTGTCCTAAATTTTTCTACCAGGCGAAATAATATATTTGGTCCTGAAAAACTTCTCAACCCGATTTTTTCTCCTTAAGTTATGGGTAAGAACCTGGGCGCAGGCTGAAATGAAAACGGGGCTTAAAACCCCGTTTCATCATTAAGTTCTCTTTAGCCTAAGATGAAAAACCTTAAGAGGAGACTAGAGTCAGATGGTCAGTCACAATTTGCCATTTGCCGTCCTGCTTAACCAGCACGCTGGTCACGCTGGTTTTGAGGCTGGTATAAGGGAGTCCCCTCTGGCTCCCCACCACCTTAGCCTGATAATTCGCCACCGCGGTCTGGCCGTAGGTCTGAACCTGGATCTTCTTAATCTCAACGGTCCTGACTTTGAGCCGATTATTTTTCTGCCGGGCTAGAAGTTCATTCTTGGTAAAAAATCTGCCGTCCGGCCCGGTGTAAGTGTAATCCTGGGCATACAGGCTCCGCCGGGCCTGATCTCTTTTGGTCAGGTTCTGCATCTGCATGACCGAGGCATGCTGTAGAATTAACTGCCGCACTTCTTTTTCTTCCTTGGTCAGCTCTTTTTTCAGAGCCGGTTTTTGAACCTGCGTCTCTTGAACTTGAACCTCCGGGCCTGTGGCTACCTTTTCCTGCCTGGATTTATTGCAGCCATTGAAAATGATGACCAAAAACAGGGTAATGAAGAATATCGTGGCCCCTATGAGAAATTTTTTCATAAAAAGTGCTCCTTTCAGATAAAATTTACCAGTTAGTCTCAGTGCAAAACCAGTGCCATTCGGATTTGTATAAAAGTTGAACATTTTTGCCGACCTAACCGATTGCAGCAACAGGCCGTCAGCGACGGGTTCAGGGCAAGGGCTTATTGACCGTGAATCCTCTTGCGCACTTGGTGCAGTCTACTGTTTTTGGCGCTACTCTCCGCAAGACGATAGTGGCGGGTTTGCCGTGCCGCTAAATTTCGAGGCGGAGCGGTTGACTTGACGCACCGGCCTCCTCACTTAAAACATACACGTTTCAGAGCCATCTGATAACCAAAGAGGTCAGAAGCGAATCATTGCCAACCCTCATTAGGCCGGAGGTCAAAAAATGAAATTACCGTGCATATGTTTCGTTTTTCTTTGGGCAGCGCTGGGCGTACAATTCACGCAGGCTATAGAAATCTCTATCCAAGGTCTGCCTCCGGTTGTAGTCAAAACGATTCCCGAATCCGGCTCAATAGACGTTGGTCCGCGGCAACTGAAATCAGGTTTACCTTCAGCAAAAAAATGCTCGATTGTAGTTGGTCCTTTTCAATCTCTCCAAAACCACAGTTTCGGCGGCCATTTGGAAAATACTTGCTTCGCATATCCTTTTTAGCTATATTTAATTTTGGTAAATAATGTATCAAATAGTCAGCTAAAATGCCGGGGTAGCTCAAGTGGCTAGAGCACTTGACTGTGGATCAAGGGGTTATGGGTTCAAGTCCCATCCCCGGTGCCATTTTTAGAAAAAAAGTGTGCCTCCAGTCCAGACTAGAATTCTGAAAGGCTTCCGGGATCTACCTGCCAGCGAAGTTTTAGCCCGGGAAAAAATCATTGACATTATTAAAGTGGTATTCGAGTCCTACGGGTTTGTCCCGCTCTGCACTCCGGCCTTGGAATACAAAGAGGTCCTGCTCGGATATGGCGAAGAAGCCAGCAAGCAGATTTTTCTCTTCACTGACCCGGATGGAAATGAGGTGGGCCTGCGCTTTGATTTGACGGTGCCATTGTCCCGATACGTTGCCCTTAACAAGAATTTGCCCAGGCCTTACAAGCGCTATCAGATTCAACCGGTCTGGCGCTATGACAAGCCGGACCCGGGGAGATTCAGAGAATTCATGCAGTTCGATATCGATACTGTCGGCACGGACTCCATGGTGGCTGATGCTGAGATTATCGTCGCTATGCATGATTCGTTGGATAAGTTAGGCTTGAAATTTCGCATACGTTTCAGCAACCGCAAAGTCTTAAACAGTCTGATTGAATTTGCGGGAGTATCACGCACTCAGGCATATGCTGTCTTTCGGGTCATTGACAAATTAGAAAAACAGGGCCTGGAGGCGGTCAAATTAGAATTAGGGCCCGGGCGCATTGACAGTTCCGGCGCTGAAATCAAAGGGCTGGGCTTTAAGAAAGACCAGATTCAGAAGATTGAAGAGTTTTTGATGCTGCCGCAGAAAAACAGAAAGGAAGCCTTAGATTCTCTGCGCGGATTATTCAAGCAAGTCAAAAGCGCAGAAGAGGGGATAAAAGAGTTGATTGAAATTGATCAATACCTGACTGCTTTGGGAATCTCGGATACAAAAGCAAGCATTGAATTGAGCATCGCCAGAGGCTTGGATTACTATACCGGGCCGGTGTATGAAGCGGTTTTGCTGGATGCGGCTGACTTCGGCAGTGTGATGGGGGGAGGAAGGTATGATGAGTTGATAGAGAAATTTACGGGTGAAAAGGTTCCTGCAACCGGAGCATCAGTAGGAGTGGACAGATTGTTTTCAGCCATGCAAAATTTAGGTTTAGTGGAAGAAAGACCGTCCACAGCAGAAGTGCTGGTTACAGTAATGGTCAAAGAGAAAATGGCAGAGTATCAAAAGATCGGCCAGGAGTTGAGAGAAGCTGGAATCAACACCGAAGTTTATGTAGGCAATGATTCGAGTTTAGGAAATCAGCTTAAGTATGCTGACCGAATGTTGATTCCGACAGCTGTAATGATCGGCCCGAAAGAATTTTCCAAGAATGAAGTCTCCATCAAAGATTTGAAGCTGTTGAGAAAAGTCGAAACTGAAAAATTGGATAGGGAAGCTTATTTAGGGCAGAGAATCGGACAGAAGACGGTGGCAAGGGAAAACCTGATTGATGAAATTAAGACAATCTTAGAGGGTCACAGAAGAGAAGGAACCGCCAAGAAGAGTAAGGGGAAAGGGGCCACTTAAAGTATTACTTTAAGGTAAGCCGGAGGCTCGAATTAACTTCCCATAAATTTTCACTTCCTAAAAATGAAAAAAGAAAGATCAATTAAAATCGACGGGGTGCAACTTTCTCTGCCCCAGGTAGAGGCAGCTGCCAGAGCGTCACTTAAAGTAACACTTGAAGCCGGGGTCAAGGCCAAGTTGGACAAGAGTTCCAGGCAATTAGCCGGAACGGTAAGAGAGGCGATTGCAGCCGGCAGAGACTTGGGAAAAAGGATTAAACAGTTGGAAAGAAAAGGCTCCCAGTCCGGTCAGAATGCAAGCAGAAGCCAGGCAGAGATTAAGAGACTGCAGTTAGAATTGAAGAAAAGGATGATTTATGGGGTAACCACCGGATTCGGAGCTCTGAAGAAAAATTACTGTGAAAGTGAAAAAGATGCCAGAGAACTGCAAAAGAATTTAGTCCTGAGCCATGTCTGCGGGGTGGGGGAATATTTGGATGATGAGACTGTCAGAGCAATAATGCTGCTTAAGGCCCATCATTTGGCCAGCGGGAGAAGCGGAGTGAGATTTGAGCTGGTGCAGAGATTAGTTGACATTCTCAATGCCGGCATAGTTCCTTTGGTTCCGGAGCAAGGCTCAGTTGGAGCCAGTGGGGATTTAGCCCCGCTGGCACACTTGGCTCTGGCTGTAATAGGTGAAGAAGTGAAGACTGATACAGGCCGGATGAAGACTGTGCGCTACAAAGGAGATGAGTATGCCAGCCTTGCAGAAGTCAAAAATAGATTCCGCAACGAGAGGATGTTGCAAGAGATTGAGGATTCCTTTGACCTCGATTTCAAGGAGGGCTTAGCGCTGCTCAATGGAACGGAAGTGATGACTGCCATGGCGGTCTTAGCTTATCAGGAAGCGGTCAATTTAGTCAACTGGGCCGACGCTATCGGCGCGGTTACTCTGGAAAGCATTTTAGGCTCATCCCGGGCTTTTGATAAAATTGTCTTCACGGTCTATAAGCACAATGGGGCAAAAGTTTCGGCAGAGCATGTCAGAAAAATGGTCAAAGGGAGCACTCTGGTAAATCAGAATGAAAAAGTGCATGACCCGTACAGCGTCAGATGCATCCCGCAGGTACATGGAGCGGTCAGAGACAATTTGGAATTCATAGGCAAAATAATAGCGGAGCATCTCAACAGCATTACCGACGACCCGATTTTCTTCAACGCCGAAGAAGTAAGGAAATATTCACCGTTCGACTTACAAAAAGAGAGGCTCCACTTCGAAGAAGGGCACTTTCACGGGGAGCCGATTGCCTTTGTCATGGATTTATTGGGCATTGTCACAGCAGAATTAGGCTCCATCTCCGAACGCAGAATTCAGATGCTGTTAGATCCGAATCACAATCAGGGTCTGCCAGCCTGTTTAGTCCAGAACCACAAAGGATTGAACACCGGCTATATGTTAGCCCAGTACGTTGCCGCCTCTTTGGTCTCCGAGAATAAGGTCTTGGCCCATCCGGCCAGCGTTGATTCAATCCCCACTTCAGCCAATACCGAAGACCACGTCAGCATGGGGACCATTGCCGCCAGGAAGGCGAAGAAGATTGTCCAGCATACAGAGACGATTTTAGCCATTGAATTATTGTGCGCCACCGAGGCGCTCTCCTTTCGCCTGGGTGAACAAGAAGGTGAAGGAGCAGGGGTCAGGGGAAGACCGGGAAAACTTACTTCCCGGCTTTACCAAAGAGTAAGAGGGCAAAAGGGGATACCGCTTTTGAGAGGACAGGACCGGGTGATGTATCCCCTGATTGAACAGGCGAAAGAGATTTTGAGAGATAATTGGTTGAATCCATTGACCAGTCAGTGAGCAGCGCTGTTTTGGACCAGATGACATCTGCAGGCAGGAAAATAATTGATAAGAGATACAAATCATCCCATATCAGACAGAAGAATTGAAAAATGGCAGTGCGTGTGCGTGGAAGCTTAAGAGATAATCCGGAGGGTTAGTCCTAACTGTCCACGAGCGGACTGGAGATCCTATCCAGCTATTTCGCCGGCTTCTTAAATTCAAATGCAATTGTTTGTCAAAACCCAGAATTGATTATACTTTTGATGTCTTCGCCTTTTTCTTCTGTTTGCTCTCACAGATATCAAACCCGCATTTTTTGAGCTGCTCCAGCAAGGTCTTGGAAGAGGGAAACCATTGACCCCATTTCCGGGAGATGTGCTCGGTCCAGCCGTAGCTTTCGAAGCTGAATGTTTCCGGGCGGCCCCCTTTCAAGGGGATCATGGCCCTTAGATTGCGATAATAATCCTGAGCCAGATAGCCTTGGTCCATGCTCTGCATGGCCTCCTGGATTGCTTCTTCACTGAAGCTTGGATATTGGTCTTCGAAAAGGACAAATTCCAAGGGATAGCGGGGCCGGGGTGGCGGGTCTTCTGCCGGATACCCCATGGCCAGTTGCACCAAAGGAAACACCCGTTCGGGGAGCCGGTACTCTCTGGCAATTCTTTCCGCCCGGTGATAGGGACGTCCCAGAAAACAGCTTCCCAGTCCCAGGCTTTCTGCCGCCATCACCATATTTTGCGCCATCAGGGACGCATCTTGAATTCCCAAGAGCAAAATGTCCAGGTCATTAGTAATCACCTGCCAATTTCTCCGGGCCATGATCAGCTCCAGCCGGTGCATATCCACGCAGATGGTGAATAATAAAGAAGCTCCAAAGGGGTTCTGCTTTTTCTTACGGGAGAGCAAGATGCTATAGAGTTGGGCAGCGAAGGGTGCCTGCTGCCCGGCCCGAACGATAGTTGCGACTGTTTCGCTGGCCGGCTCTTGGTCCCTGTATTTGCGGATCGACTTGCGATTGAGCATCGCTTGTATAACCGGATTATCCATTCTGATGCCTCCAGTTTGTGAGCTTTAATTGGCTACTTCTAAGCACGCCTGACTCGAATAAAGATGATAGGTTCCATCAAGTCAACAATCCTATCTCAGCACTTCCAGATTTCGTATTGATTTAGGCTGAGTTAGACAGTTTAAGACAAGTAAAGGAGACTATCCAGACGCCAAAACAGCTTGCCAAAGCAGCCTTTTTGCACTTAACTTATCATTATGCAACATTCGGAGGGTTAGTCCTAACTGGCAAGGCAGCGGACTTGAAATCCGCCGGGTGAATAACCCATGGGGGTTCGAATCCCTCACCCTCCGTTCATGCAAACAGGATTTACCTCGCGGAGTTCGGAATAAATCCCTCACCCTCCGCTTGGGTTAAGGCGGCAAAATTGAGTTGAGCTTTTGAATTAGATTTCTATATTGAGTCATATTCAGCTCATTAGACCAAAAAATCTGGAGAGGTGGCCGAGCGGCTGAAGGCTACTGCCTGGAAGAATCGCGTCAGTAACTATGGCACTGACAATACGCGGGCCTAGAATAGTTACAGCAACACTTTGGCCCCCAAATTAAAATGGGATAGCTAGAATCAGGCTACAGAGATGACCTTACTGGCGCCCTGGTTTCAAACTACTTCGCTGATGGGAGGGAAATACCTTTTTTGATCGGTGAGCTTACACTAGAGAGGCTCGACTAAAAACAAATCCTGCCCGAACTCCACTGCCTGGGCATTCTCCGCACAGATTTTTACTATCCGGCCAGTCACTTCCGACTCGATTTCATTCATCAGCTTCATCGCCTCTACGATGCAGACTACCTGCCCGGGCTTGACTTCTTCGCCAGCTTCTATATAAGGCTTAGCCCCGGGAGCAGGAGCACGATAGAAAGTCCCCACCATGGGGGACTTGATGGCCACTAACTTTTTCTCCGGAGCAACTGTGGCTGGCTGGGGAGGAGGCTGAATAACTGCTTGGGGCTGGGCAGCAACTTGAGGTTGGGCTGGCAGAGGGGCTAAGACCAGTTCTTGAGATGAATTTTTGTGGGAATTAGAGTGATTATTCTCAGTCAAGCCCTTTCTTATGCGAATCTTTCTTCCCCAGGAAGAGATTTCAATTTCGGAGATGCTGTCGGACTCTTCCAAGAGCCGGATTAACTTTCTGATTTTCGATTCTAACATTTTAACTCCTTTCCGCCTTTAAGGCGAAATGGAAAACTTATAATTCTAAAAGCTCGTTGTGGCAGGAGGTCAGGACCTCCGGGCCGTTAGAGGTGACCAGAACGTCATCTTCGATTCTGACCCCTCCCCATTTGGAGATATAAATTCCGGGCTCAATGGTCACCACCATGTTTTCTTTCAGGACGTCCGAGCTGTGGGGATTCAGGACCGGAGATTCGTGTACCTGGACGCCGATCCCGTGCCCTAAGCCATGGCCGAAATTAGAGCCGAACCCTTTTTCTTTGATGAATTCCCGGGCCACCCGATCGACTGCTTTGGCTTGCTTGCCAGCCCCTAAAGCGGCGATCCCCCGGCGCTGGGCCTGATAGACAATGGAATAAATCTTCCTCTGTTTGGCATCGGCATGGCCTAAAAGGACCGTCCGGGTTAAATCCGAGACGTATCCGTCATATACCGCGCCGAAATCCAGAGTGACAAACTCCCCTTTTTTCAGCTTCTTGTGGCTGGCCCTTCCATGCGGCAAAGCCGAGCGGTACCCCGAGGCCACAATCGGCTCAAAGGCTGAGCCTGAAGCTCCTTTTTTCTTCATTCTATATTCAATCTCCGCGGCTAACTCCATTTCGCTGACACCCGGCTTGATCTGCGGCACAATCTCGTCGAAGACTTCATCCACAATCTCAGCCGCCTTCTTAATTTTCTCAATCTCTTTGGGCTCCTTTTGAGCCACAATATCCTCCACTAAGTTATGGGTGGGGACTAATTCAGCTTTAGGAAGAACCTCTTTTAATTTAAGGAAATTAGCATAAGTCAGATTTTTAGCCTCGAAACCGAGCCTGAATTTCCCTTTGGGTAGCTTCTTTACCCCACTCAAACTGGTAAACAGTTCCCGGTCGGCAATCTGAGTCTGAAACCCCTTGACCTCCTTTTTGACCTGGTCTTTGTATCTGAAATCGGTTAGAAAGAGCCTCTGAGTGCCGGAAATGAGACTCAACCCATTGGAGCCGGAAAAGCCGCACAAATACCTCAGATGAGATGGGGCAGTAACCAGCAAAAAATCCAGCCGGCTCCTTTTCAGCGATTTTACTAACTTATCTATTCGGCCTGTCAATTTTGGTCACCTAAAAGAAATGCTCTTTACAGAGCATTAGCATTATATACGTACTAAAACTATACCGGTTTACAGAATAACTGTCAAGTGGAAACTGCCTTTTTAGCGTAACGTCTTAGGATTGAGGCGATTAGAAGATTAGTAGATTTATTTTTTACCAGGGGAATCGTCTTGACCTCACCGCCATAGGAGCGCACAAATTCAACGCCTACTATATTATCGGCTCTATAATCGGCCCCTTTTACTAAAATATCGGGTCTGACCAGCCTAATCAGTTTGTGGGGGGTATCCTCCTTAAAGATTGTGACGTAGTCAACCGATTCCAAGGCTGCTAATATTTCCCCTCTATCCTTCTGAGCCAAAATAGGCCTTCCTTTCCCCTTTAGCCTTCTAACCGAAGAATCGCTGTTCAGCCCGACTACCAGAACATCCCCCATTCTCTTAGCCTTGGCCAAGTATTTGACATGACCTACATGCAAGAGGTCAAAACAACCGTTGGTAAAGACTATTCTCTTACGCTCTTGGCGGAGTTCAGCTAAAATCTTTTTTAATTTAGCTTGAGTTACGACTCGCCCCATCTTAGAACCTGCTATTGGTCTTAATTTCCTCTAATAACTCTTTTTTAGTCACCTGAGCCGTCCCAATTTCTCGGATTACTACTCCTGCGGCATAGTTAGATATCCAGGCCGCTTCCTTCAGACTTGCTCCGGCACTGACCGCTGAGACCAGAGCCGAGATAACTGTATCTCCTGCTCCGGTGACATCAAAAACATGGCGGGCAGCCGTGGGAATGTGAGTCAGCTCTCCCTTTTTTTCAAAGAGAGACATCCCCTTCTCTCCTCTGGTGATTAAGAGTGATTCAGCCTGCAGAGAATTCAAAAGATTCCAGCCCACTTCTTCCAGAATTTTTTGGTTAACGATTCTTCGGCCGGCGATGAACCCGGCTTCGTGATGGTTAGGAGTAATCACTGAAACTTTTCTGTAGCTCTTAAAATGGGTCTCTTTAGGGTCAACCGCAATGAACAGGCCCTTCTTCCGAGCCAGGTCGATTACTTCCTGAAGCAGCCCAGGGGTGATGATCCCCTTGCCGTAGTCAGAGATTATCATTGCTCTGGCAGCCGCAGACATTTTCTTGATTCTGTCCAAGATTTTTTCTGCCACTTTCTCTGAAATCTCTTCCGTGTTCTCCCGGTCAGTTCGCACCACCTGCTGGCTGTGGGCCATAATTCTGGTTTTAGTGGTAGTCGGGCGGTCGTTATCCGTCACCAGCACGTTATCCGCTATCTTTTTCTGCTTTAGCAATCTCTTGAGCTTTAACGACGCGGAATCTCTGCCACACACTCCAATTAAAACTGGCCGGTCACCCAAAACTTTCAAGTTCAAGGCCACGTTCGCTGCCCCCCCTAACTTGGACTCCTGCCTTTCTACCTGTACCACCGGCACCGGAGCTTCAGGAGATATGCGGCTGACATTCCCCCACACATACTCGTCCAACATGACGTCCCCCAGGACCATGATTCTGTGTCCGCCCACCCGGGAGACTATTCTCTGCAGTTTCTCTTTGCTCATTTTCTTCTTCGAAGAGCTATTTTACAATTAGTCAGGTAGTCAGGCAAGTAATATATTACACCCAGCTTAAGTTGCAACCAGATAACCGAAAAGGAGTTCATATGGAGCAAAAAGCACAGATCAACGTCGAATTAGGAGAAAAAGAGGCCGAAGGAGTTTATTCTAACGTCGCCTTTATCACTCATTCTCCGCAGGAAATCATCCTCGACTTCTGCCGGATGATGCCCGGAGTCCCCAAGGCCAAAGTTTATTCCAGGATTATTATGACCCCTCAGCATGCCAAGATGCTTTTGCAGGCTCTGGAGGATAACCTGAAGAAGTATGAGAACCAGTTCGGACAGATAAAAGTCTTCGGGAAAGAGGATAAGGAGATAGGATTTCAGATACGGAAAGAGGAGAAAAAGTAAATTGCAGTAAAACAGTTAAACCCGGTAAGGAGGACTCCATGAAGTATATCCAAGTCGCCGTAGTGCTGTTAAGCCTGACCGTTTTTGATTGGTTAGTTCCAACACCTGCTCCAGCAGGTAGATTCGGAATTGGAGCCAGAGAGCCGGGACAACTTTCCACCTGGGAATTCCTTTTGAAATATCTGGCCCAGAATAGAATAGAACTATCTTCTGGCCTGGCTATGGATAACCAGAAAGACGCCAGCTACCAGCGAAAGCAATGGGGGACCTGGGTAGGCGGATTTTATCACATATCAGCCAAGTCTCCACTTCATCTAAAGGCTGGAATACGAGTTCTTTTTAACCACCTCTGGTACAAATACCAGTACCCAGGAATCATAGGGCCCACAGAATATAAATACAACACTTGGTCTTTTGGGCCATCCGTAGGGGTGGAGTATTTCTTCAACCCTCATATCAGCCTAGGGCCGGAAATTGACTACCAGATTCGAAGAACCTTCAGGGAAGAAAAAGACGGGTATCTTGTTCCTACAAATGTCAAGTCAGACTATACCACGAATCGCATAGTTACATCGGTGTCAGTAGTCTTTTACTTCTAAACCGATTTAGAGGTTAGAACTCGGTCTTTCCCGTAAACCTGAAGTTATTAATCTTCATGGCCGGAACGCAGATGCAGCCGATGTCGCTCCACCAGGAAGAAATCAGCTTTCGCTGACGACTAAGCTGCTCCACATTGGAAAAGGCCTTCAGCATCGATTCAGTAAAGCGCAGATTCTTGATACCATGTTTGACTTTTCCGTTCTCCACGTAAAACGTTCCATCCCGGGTCATGCCGGTCATCACCGCATTGTTGGTGTCAATCAGGCCGTTAATGTAGTGGAAGCGGGTGACCAGAATTCCCCTCTCGGTAGACTCAACCATCTTTTTCAGATTGGAATCTCCGCCCTTGATGAAAAGATTCAGGGCCAAAGCCCGGTCCGGTGAATCCGGAGTCAGGGCATGGCCGGTCGATTTGGTCTTATCCTTATTGGCGGTGATGGAATCATAGACCACCCCTCTGGCCACTCCGTTTTGCAGGAAGAAGACTTTTTTCTTGGGCATTCCTTCAAAGTCAAACGGAAAGGCCATGGACCTGTCATCATTGCCGTCGTCGTAAATGGAGACATTTTCTCCCATGATCTTCTGGCCGACTTTGCCGGAGAGAAAACTGGTTCCGTCTTGATATGATTTAGCTCCGAAACCGATATAATTCATCCATTCCAACAGTTCAGCTATAGCTTTTGGCTCTAAGATGACGGTGTACTCCCCCGGCTCTAAGGCTTGAGGATTTTTCGAGTTCAGGCATTTCTGAATGGCGGTCTCAGTCAGGCTTTCGATATCTAAGTCATCCACGTTGCGGGACAAACCATCCGCATAGCCGGAACTGTTATCCGACATGGCGGTAATGTTAATGTAGGCCGAAGAGACCGGCTGAAAGCAGGCCACCCCGTTGCTGTTCAAAATAGCCAGTTCGCTTTCGCCGGTAGAAAAGGCTCCAGCCATGGTGAAATTGTGTTTGCCGGCCATCTCAAAGATTTTCTTAATTTCCTGGGCTCTCTGCAGAGGAGTGAAGCTGGCAGTTTTCTTGAAATAGGTTTTCAACTTCTTGTAGGTGGTTTTAAGCGGCAATCCGGTGAAATCCGGAGTCTCTTTCTGATTCTTGGCAATGGTAACAGCGTCTTCTAAGGCTCTTTTCAGGCTATCTTTGTCAAGTAAATTGGTGGAAGCGACACCAATTTTTTTGCCTAAGGCCACCCGGAAATAGATCTTGCTGTTTACTTCAAAGACGTTCTGGTGAATGGTGGAGTTGGCATAGCGGGTCAAGCCGGCCTGGGAATTGATGACTACCGCCTCGGTCTGGTCGGCCGGGGACTTCTTGATTATCGGATTTATCAGCGAAAAAATCTTTTCCTTTCCGGTCATCTGGAGCCTCCTACTTTGACCTTGGTGAAGCGGGCCGGAGCAACTCCATGACCGACGTGCATGGTCTGCATTGGCTCACCTTTCCCGCAATTGGGGACTCCCCAGACATGCCAGTAATTCTGGTTACAGACCGCATCGCAGGTGTTCCAGAATTCAGGGGTTATGCCGGTGTAAATAGGATTCTTGTACATCTGTCCCAATTTACCGTTTTTGATTTCCCGGGCCACTTCTACGGCGAACTGAAAGTTGAGACGTTTGTCGTCAATAGACCAACTCTTATTGGTGTCCAAAAGGAGTCCATTCTCAGTGCCGGCAATCAAATCTTCCAGGGTTGCCTCACCCGGCGCCAGATTGATGTTGGTCATCCGGATTAAGGGGATGCGATTCCAGCCGTCGGCCCGCATGGTACCGTTGCTTCTCTGCTTAAGAAGAGGGGCGGTTTCCCTTGAGGTCAAATAACCCACAAATCGGCCTTGTTTGATGATATCGGTTCTCTGAGCCTTCACTCCTTCGTCGTCGTAGCCAAAGCTCCCTAATCCTCCCGGAGTGGTCGCATCGGCATAGATATTGACCTTGGGAGAGCCGTAGCGGAGCTGCCCTAATTTATCTAAGGTCATGAAGCTTCCGCCGGCTAAGGAGATTTCTGTGCCTAGAACTCTGTCAAGCTCAATCGGGTGTCCGCAGGATTCGTGCACCTGCAGGGCCATCTGGTTGCCGGAGATGATTACGGTTGTTTCCTGAGCCGGGCACTCCGGCGCAGACAGTAAAGCGACTGCTTCTTCACTGATTCTCTCCATATGCTTCAGCAGATCCATCTCCTGGATAAGCTCGTAGCCTCTGGTCGCGTAATCCCCGCCATGGGAATTAGGGTACGACCTCCACTGAGTCTCTCCATTTTTGGCCGCCGTGGCTGTCGCCCCGCCTCCGGATTCGGTAATTATCTGCTCAATTATACTTCCTTCGGTACTGGCGAAAATCTGCTCGTTGCGGAAGAAATTCAGATTGACGTCGGCCACTTTGATCCCCGGATTCTTCAGCATGATGTCGCAGGCCGAGATGAGTAAGTTGAGTTTTTCATCCAAGGAGACCTTAAAAGGGTCTATCTTGCAAGGGCTGACATATTTGTCTTTGTAAACTTCGTTTTCGGCCAACCGGACCGGTTCTTTCTGAGCCAGGGAGCTGGCCCTGGCAATTTCCAGAGCTAAATTGGCGATTCTCTTGTATTCCCCTTTGGTCAGGATGTTACTGGAAGCAAATCCCCAGGCTCCTTTATAGAGAACCCTTATCCCGAAGCCCAAATCTTCACTCTTGGAGACCCCCTCTACCTCCCGATTCTTGACTTTGATATTTTCGGATATTCTTTTGACCTGGCGCAGATCGGCGTAATCGACCCCCTTTTTCTTCAGCCCGTTAATGGTCTCTCTGATTAGCTCTTTCAAATTTCCTCCTGAAATTATCAGATTTCACAATTTATTTGTCCCAGTCCGACTGTCAAGCAAATTCCAAATCCAGAGGAGTGAAGTAACTCAAGCCCTCCAGACCGGAGAAGGTCGCCTTCAGACCGGCCACATAATTGGCAAAATCGGCTGCCTGAACAGGGTCTTGGGCAGCAATCAGCTTAGCCAAGAATCCGGCCCCGAAAACGTCTCCGCAGCCGGTGGTATCCAAAACCGGGGAAACGGGCTTTGACCTGACCTTTTCTGTCATAGCTTTTTTGTCACTCCTTCGGCAAGTTAGCAGACAGCCTTTGTCACTCAGCGTCACTACTACAATCTCTGGTCCTAATGCCAAAAGTTTACCGGCGGCTTGACTTAACTCAGGTTCTTTCAGTTTGTGGCCGAATATAGTCTCCATTTCAGTTTGATTAAGCTGTAAATAGTCGGCGCAAGCCACGTATTCCTCCCAACCCTGAGGATTCCTGGAAAATCTCCTCCCTTTATCATCAATTCCCAGGGTTAAGCTATGCAAATCAAGATAAATTTCCGCTTTGCTCTTTTTTCTGATCTTCTGCAGTGTTTCCAGCTCGATATCCCAGCCGGAGATGAAATTTGCCAGGAGATAGTCCACCTCCAGAAAAGGTTTGACCTGGTCAAATTCTAAAGCAGGGACTCCGCCCTCCAGGATTTCGTCTCGATGCTGAGTATTCTTGTAGGTCAGCCTTACAAAATTATTTTTCTGCTTGATCTTGGTCAGTCCGGCCAGATTGATGTCCGGGCTTTTCTTCAGTAAGCTTATCGCTTCAGGATAACGGTCCCGGCCCACATTACAAATCGGAATTATCTCGGCCTTTGATTCCAAAAGAGAAGCCAGGGTCAGAATCGTATAGGCAATCCCGCCAAAACTCTCCGTGACAGTTTTATCCGGTCTGATTATCCTATCCCAGCAGAGAGTGCCGATTACTGCAATTCTAACGGGTTTGAACTCTGTTCTCATTTAATTTTTGTTGGACAGTTTCAAAAACTTCCTGAGCCGAGATTTCCCTCATGCAGCGGAAGTGTCTCTCCGGGCAACGGTTCCGGCCATGAATTCCGCAGGGCCGGCAGTATAGTTGCTTTTGTATTATTCCGTTCCCTTCGCCATAAGGATAAAAGCCGAACTCCTGCACCGTCGAGCCAAAGATTGTAACCACCGGCGTGTGCATCGCCACCGCCATATGAGACGGAGCGCTGTCATTGGAAAGAACCAGCCTGGATTTGGAAACTAGGGCGGCCGATTCCAGAAGAGAGAGTTCCCCGCACGCGTTAATCGGTTTTTTCTTCATCCTGTCAGCCATCATTTCAGCCAATATTCTGTCATCTGCTGAACCAATCAAGATGACTTTTATTTGTTCTTCCTGAATCAATCTTTCTGCCACCAAAGCAAATCCCTCCGGCAGCCACCTCTTAGTAGCCCAGACCGAACCAGGTGCGATGCACACCAATTCATCCGAGAAGCTGGCTTGATTTTTTGACAAAAATTGTTCCGCTTTTCTATACTCTTCTGAACCTGGAAAAAGTTCTGGTAAGAGCGCCTCGGTTTGAATTCCGTTGAAACTCAATAGAGACAGATTCCTCTCAATCTCATGCTTATCCAGGCGATAGACTACCTGGTCAGTTAAGAATATCCTGCCGGCACTGGTACTGAATCCTACCCTTCTTCTGCAACGAGCCAGCTTAGCTAAAAAAGCGCTGCGAAAAGAGCGGTGCGGAATCAGGGCTAAATCAATCTTAAGCTCTTTTAATCTCTTCAAAGTTGTCCAAAAACCGGGCCCACCCTTCCTTTTCTTGTCATAGACTATTACTTCTTTGAGATGCGGATTGTTTTTTAGCAAATCCTGGGTGTCCTGAATGAGCAGGAAATATATTTCCGAATGCTGGAAATTCTCTTTAACGGCCCGAATCAAGGGGGTAGTCAGGACGACATCCCCGGGAAAGGCAGTTTGAATAATCAGAATCTTATTGTAACTCATGCTTCCCTAAAGTCGTTTTCCAGCGCCGGTGCGGCCAGAACCAGTGCTCCGGATATTTTCTGACAAATTGCTCGATGCAAGAAGTTATCTCCTGAAGAATGGCTTGTGCATCCTTTTCCTCCTCACCCGTCAACATCGGATAATATGGCTCCTGGATGTAGGCTTTCTTCTTTGCTTTTGAGTTTTGCACTATGAAGCCGGTTATAATAGGGGCTTTACTCTGCATGGCAAAATAAGCCGGGCCGCGGTGAACCGAGACCGGCTGCCCGAAGAACTTGACTATTACCCCCTTTTTTCCGGCATCCTGATCCGGCAGCATGGCCACCAGCTTATTCTGTTTCAGCAGGTCCAACACTTTCCTGGCCGAGAATCTTCTATACAGCACGCCCACTCCTTTGTTCTGTACATAGGAGTAAGCCAATCTATCCACTTTTTCATTCCTCTGCTGCTGCACCAAAAAATTCATGGGCAAATCATGCTGGGCCACCGCTACTCCCATAAGCTGCCAGCTCCCGAAGTGAGCCGATGCCAGGACTGCACCCTTCCCCTCCTGAATAGCTTTTCGGAACGGATTCAGGGAATTAAACTCAACCAGGTCGAAAATTTCCTGTTTATTAAGCCGGGGTAAGTAAAGATGCTCCACAAAAGCCCGGGCGATTATCTGATAGCTTCTCCGTCCTATTTTCTTTAATTCCTCGGGAGATTTTTCTTTTCCAAAGGCAAGTTTCAGGTTAGAGAGTGTGACCTTGCAGCGGATGCGAACCACATCGAAGGCCAGTACACCTAATAAATCAGCCAGGCTGACAACTGAGCGATATGGCAGAAGCCGTATTAGCCAACCGGCCAGATTGACCAGCCCCAGCTCTAATAGAAATCTGAGTCTCTGGGGGCCAGGCCTTTTTCCTCTCTCTCCCATCGCTTCAAGATCTTTTTGGTTCTGATTTTTTTGACAAAATAAAGCAGCACAAACAAGAGGGCAAGGCCGGTCCAGAGTACTATCCCGTCGGAGAAGATAGCTATCCAGTTGTACTTCTTGCGCACCGAGTCTTCAAATTCCTTCTGAAAGGAGAGGTAATCTAAGCCGGTAACTGAAAGAAAAGCCTGATTCAGGTCATGAGTGACTTGATAACTATCTACCAGTTTTAGAAACGCTCCCTGGCCATATTGAGTTTCCAGATAAGATACTGCCAGAAAGCTCAGGGCATAAGCCAGCTGCGCCCGGCTCTCCCGGAAATAATCCAAGGAATCAATTCGGCTCAGAGAGAAGACCGACCCAGTCAAGACCGCTCGGGCCACCAGAATTTTTTCTCCCCAGCCCCATTTTTCAGAAAACCAGACCGCAAAACCCTCATTCATCCAGAGCGGCACACTTAAATTTCCTATAGCTTTCCCCAAAAAGAGGTGAGCCAATTCATGGTTTAAGACTTCCGAGAGTTCCTTTCGGTATTGATACTCATCCGGAGATTTCAGCACAATCAAATCTTGTTCCGGAATGGCACAGGCCAGCGACCAGTCCGGAAGATTCAGGCCAACCAGGTTATCGAACTCCACCGTATTACTCGTGACAAAGACTCTGACTTTCCGGGGGAGCTCAAGCTGGAAGTAGGCTTTAGCCCTGCTGTATCCCCCCTCTAAAATCTGGCTTACCTGCTCTGAGAACTTTTGATTGGCGGAGTGTATTTCAAAATGTGGAGAGTTTACTATCTGAGCCGAGCCTGAAATAAATGGTGTGGATAGAAAAAGCAGGAGCCCGATTAGGCAGATCCATCTCATCCGTCTTTTTTCTTTTTGAAAAGCCCCTCCAGAGCCTCTTTGGCCTTCTTCTGCAGATCCTCTTTCAATTCAGATTTTTTCTCTTGTAGGTTTTGTTTCAGTTGATTCTGTAGTTTCTGGCTCACCAGGCTGAAGTCAATGGCAAACTTGGGAGAAGAAGCCAGGCCGCTGATTTTGAGAGGCACTAAAAGCCTTCCCTGTTCGTCCTTCAATAATTTGGTTTGCTCACCCAAGATATTGACCTGGCCGGAGACCTCCGGCGACAAAAGTATATTCAGAGAGTAGTCCAGACTCTGGTCTAATAGTCCGATTGAACCGGTCAGTTTCCAGTCCGCATTTTTGGAGGTAGCTAAGAAATCCTCGAAGTAAAGGCGCGCTCCTTTTACCGCGAATTTATTCTTGAGCTCCTTGATGGGCTCTTCCTCAAACTGGTTCAGATTCAGGAAACCGGCCATTTGGTTGGCAAAATCCCAGTTCACTAATTTCCCATCGGTAAAAGAGACCTTCCCCTCCCCGGTCAAAGAATTCTGAATCTGCGGGACGAAATTCCCCTGTCCGGAAAAATTCCCTTCGAAATTCAATTTGCCATAGAGGTGATTCTGCACCTGGCTGAACCGGGATAGGAAATTATTGGCTTCCATTCCCTGAGATAAAACTTTAAGATCAAATTTCACGTTGTTCGGATCCCGCAGGTCGCACACCATCTCTCCGGTAGCCGTGCCGGAATATATATTTGTGGAAACATTGGTCAGCTTCAAAACTCCGTCAATCAGGCTCAAGTCTCCTTGAAAATTTGAAACCTCGACTTGCCGGAAAATCGCTTTTTCTATTTTCAGTTTTCCCTGCAGATTCAGAATACTCCCCAGACCCAGATACAGGGGTTTGGATTGGGCTGTGTCAGCTTTTACTTTGGAAGTATCCCCGGTTGGCAAGATTTCATCCAGGTTCAAATAGTTGGAGGTAAAATTGAAATTCAAAGTCGGCTTGAATTTCTCCTTCTCTTCTTTTGTGGCTAACAGGTATGGCACCAGTTTCTGGCAAGACCCCTTCAGGTTGAAATTCGATTTTCCCTGGCTGGCAGAAAGGTTTTCTACTGTAAGTTCTCTCTGGGACAACTTCAGGCGCGCATTCAAATTTGAGATAGGCTGGGCCAAAGAGGATGTTGAAACATTCACCCGACTTAAATTGCAATTACCGGCCAGGTTCATATCCCGCACAGATTTCAGCTTTCCGAAGAAGCTGGTAGAAATGTCGGCCTGACCTGAAACCTGAGTTCCAGCCGGCATTGGAATAAACTGGGGCAGCAGGGCCAGATCTAATTTGGAGCTAAATTCGCCCGACAGGCTTATATCTTCCGGATTTTCTATTACGACTTTGAGCTGTAAAGGAGCGTCCCCGATGCTAGCCTGAGAGGTGGTGATAGTCACATTCTTCTCGGAAAAGTCAGCGGTCAAAAGGGGAATAGAAATCTTGGGCAGATTTTCCTTTACCGACAGTTCAATCTCTTTACCTGAAATTTCTCCATTTAATTGATTGGGTCTTAACCCCTGACTGAAATCCCAAATCCCTTCCGCTTGCAGGCTCATCTTTCCATTTATCTTCCATTTTTCAGTCAATTTTTTCTGGGATTCTGGCAAAAGCGCCAGTAAATCTGCAGCCAGACACTCTTCCGCTTTTAACTTGAGATCAAGCTTCGGTTTTAAGGTTAAATCCTCCACCTTAGCTTGAGCGTCCAACCGAAGTTTGGCGAATTTGATCTTGGCCTGATCTACATGCAGGGAATCAAAGATTAAGTCATAGCTGGCGCTGTAATCAAACTCTAAGGGATACGCTAGCGCCCCCTCCTTATTCTTCACCTGAATGTTGCCAATCGAGAGTTTTCCCTTGGTGACCATGATTCTGTTTTCAATCAGCTTAAGTTCCCCCTCCTGGTTCAATTGTTCTAAAACCAGAGTGGACTGCTTGGGCCGGTTGTAGAAGACTATCCGGCCCTCCCTGATTTCCATCCGGTCGAAAGTAATCGGAATAATCTTCCTCTCTTTGTCAGTTTGCAAAAAATCCTGGTAGTTACTTTCTTTTTCACCAGTCTTTTCCAAATAGATATTCGGCTTATCAAAAACCAACTTTCCGAGTTCAATTCTTTTGCGCAGCAGGGGGAGCAGCTTCAACTGGACCGAAAACTCATCCAAGCTGATTAGATTTTCCTGCTGGTAACCTGGCCGGTTATGGATGACCAAGCTGTCTAAATGGACGCTGATGCCGGGAAAGATTGAAAGTGAAGCATCCTTGATGGCCACCTTGCGGTGGATAGCTTCCTCAATCTTAGGTATGGCGATGGCTAGTATTTTCTCTTTGGTGAAGAATATTTTGGCGGCAATCGTGGCAGCAATAACAAGCAGAACAAAAATCCCGGCGATGATTCCTATGATTTTCAGAGCTTTCATGGAAGTCCTGACCTTTTTTTAATTCAAAACTAAAGTCTCTCCAAAATCCAGCACCTTGACTTTGATTCCTGAGCCTTTCAGCTTCTTGGCGAATTCCTGCGGGTCTTTGTCGATCAGACCAAAGGTCTGGTAATGCATCGGAATCACCAATTTGGGCTTAAGGAATTTCGCCGCCTGGATTGCATCCTCAATATCCATGGTGAAATTTCCTCCGATAGGCAAAAGAGCAACATCTAACTTATTTCTCTTCCCGATTAGCTGCATATCCAGGAAAAGCCCGGTATCGCCGGCATGATAGATATTCTTTTTGCCTAAAGTGAGCACATACCCGCAGGGATTACCTGTATAATGTATGGTGTCGTTGATATAAGCTGAGCCGTGATGGGCAATGGTCAACTTGACTCTGCCAAACTCGAAATCATGACTCCCGCCGATGTGCATCCCGTGCGCCTGGCATCCTTTACGTTCGCAGAAAGTAGCCAGTTCAAAGGGAGCAATGACCGTGGCCTTGTTTCTTTTGGCAATTTCCACCGTATCGCCAAAGTGGTCGTTGTGTCCGTGCGTGAGCAGGACGTAACTGCAAATTAAATCTTCTTGTTTGACTTTGGCTAAAGGATTGCCCGTGATGAAAGGGTCTATTAATAATTTGTGGCCATCTGACTCAATCAAGAAGCAGGCGTGGCCGTGATAAGTGATTTTAATCATTTTTATCATCCTCCTTTAATCATCCACGACGTCTATTATACCACCGCCTAAAAGAATTTCTCCTGAATAAAACACCGCCGACTGCCCCGGCGTAATCGCCCTCTCCGGCTCCAAGAACATAACTTTAGCTTCTGATTCATTTAGAGGATAGAGAATAGCTGTTGACGGTTTATGCTGGTACCTGATTTTGACTTCGCATCTAACCGGCCCGTTCGGTCTGTCAATCGAGATCCAGTTTATATTGCTGGCCTTAAAAATTTTCTTCATTAAATCCTCATTACCTCCGATATAGAGCGCATTTTTCTCAGCATCAAGTTTTGCCACATACCTCGGCCTGCCGAAAGCCAGTTTCAATCCCTTCCTCTGACCAATCGTGTAAAACGGAAGCCCTTTATGCTCCCCCAATCTTTCTCCGTTCAGGCCATAAATCGGCCCCGGCTCAAAAGAACCATTACCATTCTCCCATTCCCGGAAGAATCTGCCAAAATCATTGTCCGGAACAAAGCATAATTCCTGACTGTCAGGCGTGTCAGCAGTCTTCAAGTTATGCTGTTCCGCTAATCTTCGATTTTCAGTTTTAGAAGTCTCCCCTAAAGGGAAAATCGTATGCGCCAAATCCTCTTGAGACAGCCCCCACAGAGCATATGACTGATCCCGGCTGCTGTCTAATCCTTTGAGAACCTGATAGCGGCCAACTTTTTCATCAAATCGGACTCTGGCATAATGCCCGGTGGCCATATACGTTGCGCCGAGACTGGAGACTTTTTCCCACAAGGCCTTCCATTTTACCTGCCGGTTGCAGATGATGCAGGGATAAGGTGTTCTTCCCCGCTTATACTCATCCACGAAATTCTGGATGATTTGCCGCTTAAATTCCTCTTTGAAATCCAGGACATAGTGCGCTGCCCCTATCTGCTGGCAAACTGCTCTGGCATTGTTGATCATCTCTAAGCTACAGCAGACTGATTCACGGTGGACATTTCCGCCCACTTCGTCATAATCCCAGAGCTTGAGAGTGACCCCGACCACATTGTAGCCCTGCTCTTTGAGAAACAAGGCGGCCAGGGAGGAGTCCACTCCACCGCTCATGGCCACTATTATTAAGGGACGGGAATTGCCGTTTTGCATAACTCTTTATATTAAATAAAAATACGGGGAAGGGCAAGGCGATTGTTGTTGCGCGCAGTTGTAATATAGCTCTCTCTAATAGGAAATTCAGGTATTCTTTCTTGCAGTCAGTTCTAACGCGAACTATTTTTGAATCAGGCTATTTTTGGAATTTCTATTTTTCTCCACCATCCCCGCCAAAACCTCCGCCACATACTCCACCTCTTCCATGAAATTCTCCCTCCCGAAGCTAAACCTAATCGCATTCAAAGCCACTTCGTTCGAGACTCCTAAAGCAGTCAGAACGCTGGAAGGATTCACCGCTCCGGAATGACAGGCCGCTCCTGAGGCCACTGCCACCCCTTGTAAATCCAGGGCCATAATCAAAGATTGAGCATCACAGCCCAAAAAAGAGATATTCAGAGTATTAGGAATTCTCAGCGTCGGATGGCCATTCAGCTGAATGCCCGGGATTGAGGATTTCAGCTTTTTCCAGAAGGTCTGGCTCAATTCGTTTAATTTTTTGGATAGAGTCTCCAAATCTCTCTGGGCAATTTCACAAGCCTTCCCCAGTCCAACGATGTATGGAATATTCTCCGTGCCCGACCTTCTCCCCCTTTCCTGGCTCCCTCCATGCAGCCAGATGTCGATTTTAGTCCCCTGCTTGATGTATAGCACACCTACGCCCTTGGGTGCATACAGTTTATGCCCGGATAAAGAAAGCAAATCGACATCCAATTGCTTAACATCAACCGGAATTTTTCCGGCTGACTGCACCGCATCGGTGTGAAAATAAATTCCGGCTTCGTGAACAATTCTGGCTAATTCCCGAATAGGCTGAATCGTCCCAATTTCGTTGTTGGCATGCATGATGGAGACCAGAATCGAGCCTTTGCGAATGGCTTTTCTCAAGTCATCCGGGTTGATCAAACCGTACTTATCAACTGGCAGATATGTGACTTCAAAGCCTTGTTTTTCCAGCCACTGGCAGGATTCAATCACTGCCGGGTGCTCAATCTTAGAAGCAATAATATGCTTCCCCTTATCTTGATTAGCCCAGGCAATGCCTTTGATAGCTAAATTGTCCGATTCCGAACCGCAGCCGGAAAAGCAGATTTCCGCAGGGTTGGCATTCAGGAATTTGGCGACTTTTTCTCTGGCTTCTTCTAAGGCGACCTTAGTCTCCCGGCCAAAGGAGTGAACTGAGGAGGGGTTACCATACTTTCCGGTGAAGTAGGGTAACATAGCCTCCACTACTTCAGGATGGACCGGCGTGGTACTGTTGTGATCTAGGAAAATACGTTTCATCTTTTTTATTACTTTAACTAAGTCTTCCAAAGTTCGTTTAGAAATTTCTGACAGGCACCTGCCACATCCCTGGCATTCAAAATTGCCGAACCTACCACAATCTTATCACACCCCGCCTCCAGAATCAAGCTCAGATTATCCAGATTTATCCCCCCGATAGCGAAACAGGGAATTTGGACTCGTTTGAGTGTATCCTCCAGAAGCTTCACCCCTCTGGCCTCTTTAATCTTCTTGGTAGCCGTATAAAACATCGGCCCCACCCCCATATAATCCGCTCCTTTTCTTTCTGCTTTCACGGCCTGCTCCACCGTCTCCGCAGAACTACCAATAATCTTATCTTTCTTGAGCAACTTCTTAGCCACTGCTATCGGCAAATCCCCCTCCCCCAAATGCACTCCCTCAGCATTTAGGTACCAAGCCACATCCAGCCGGTCATTTATGATCAAGGGAATCTTCGCCTTTCTCAAGATTCTCTGCACCATCTGAGCATTGTCTAAATACTCATTATCCTCTGAAATCTTATCGCGGTACTGAATAATTTCTGCCCCCCCTCTGACGAGTTGTACCGTGAGTCTCTCAATATTCCGGCCTCCAATCAACCCCTTATCCAGAAGAACATACAGCTTTGCTCTCTGCAGAAATTTCTTCTTATCCATGATCAACTAGACATCTAAAATGCATAAAGAATGCTCAAATGCAGCCTTCCCCCCTTTAATCCTCGGTCTCCATGTAGAAGTCTTCGGCCATAATCTATTCTGGTCGGCCCTAAAGGGCTGAAATACTGCAGACCGAACCCACCGGACAGTCGCATGCTCTGGATTCTTACATTCTTGGTTTCCAGCCAGACATTCCCCCAGTCTAAAAACATGCTCCAGCCGAACTTGCCGAATAAGGCCTTCCGGTATTCCAGATTGGCCAGCGCAAAAATCTTTCCGCCCACCACAACAATTGCGCCGGTAGAGTCATCTATTACAATAGGACCCAAGCTGTTTTCGTCGTAACCCCTGATAGATGAGGCGCCGCCTAAATAGAAGCGGTCTAAAGAAGGAACGAAGTCTCTTAATCTATATTCGAACGCCCTCCCTCCCTTTAGGCGCAAGGCCCAGACTTCCAGCTGACTTATTCCCGGGGTCTGAAAATATCTGCTCCAGGATAAGACTATCTTAGAAAAATTGTGATCTCCTCCTAAGATGCCACCGTAGAATTCGGTCTGCAATTGAGTAAGAGAGCCTCCCTGAGGCACGAAGATGCTGTTGCGACTGTCATTTTCCAAGCTTATGCCAATCTTTCTTCTAATGTTAATGCCCTGATCCCTCCGGAAAGTAGCTTGCTGGTCTTCCGGAATGCCGAAAACGTTTACCTGCTGGTAGCTGCCGGTCAGCCAGAGACGGGTCTGCTTTCTTAGTTCCTGCTTTAGGTTTAAGTTGCCTCCGAATTGCTCAATCCGATAAGATTGTATCGCACTTTTGGCCCCCGGCTCATAATAAGCTTCTAAATCAAGCGGTATCCGCAGGCCGAAAGTCCAGGGCTGATAAAAATTGAGAGTGAAGCGGCTGGAAAGATATCTGAATTTGGAGAGGAGCACAAAGCTGCTGGAAGCCCCCAAGGAGAGCCTCCGGCCACTCTTGAGGATGTTGCGGTGTCCGAATTCAGCCGCAAGGTCCGCAGTCAGGTCCTGCTGCTGCTCCTGGCTGGTTAAAAACCCGAATCGAAAATAGCGCGGCTTCCGCTCCACCACTTTGAGGGTAAAATCAGGTTTTACCGGCTTTTCCTTCGGATTCTCGGCGTCTAGGGTTACAAAACTGAATAAGCCGGTGGCATAGACTCTCTGTTTGCTATCGACCAGCTTTTCCCGGCTGTACAGATCTCCCTCTTTATACAAAAGCTCCCGGCGGATTACCTTTTCCTGGGTATTCTCCAATCCTTTTATTTCAGTCTTGCCAAAATATACTTTTTCGGCCGGCTCGATAGAGAGGGTAATTCTGGCGCTGTCCTTTTCTGGATTCTGAAATATATTTGCAGTTACCTCTGTATAAGGATACCCCCGGTTGGCGTATATTTTTTTTAACTCGAAAATTATATCATCTATTTTAGACTTATCCACCGGCTGCGGCGATTTCAGCCTGCGGATGACTCCGGATGCTTTTGAATTAAAGTCCGGAAATCCTCCGGAGAGCTCTAAAGAAGAAAGATAGGTTCGCGGCCCTTCCTTTATCTCGATGCTGACATTGACTCTATCTTTTCCCAGCATCTCCCAGCTTATGGCCGATTGGGCTTCCCAGTAGCCGTTGATGTGGTAGAGTGAATCGATGGCAAATTCATCTGTAGGTACCAGCTTGGCATTGAGTTTAGGCTTGGTAAACAGGGCGAAAAATGAGGCCGGGAACTGCCACCAGCTGGGCCGGGCAAAAGAGGTCTGTTCTTGAATCTTATCTTTAGAAAAATGGCGGTTGCCGGTTACTACGAGCTTTTGAATGGCGTAATTGGTAGATTTGGGCCGCTTAACTGAAGTTTGTCCTTGACTGATTGACAAATAGAGATTGGCTATCAGACCTACGAATAGCGCTACCCTCAGTCCCCGCCTCAACTAAAACTCCCAGCGCAAGTTGAGACCCAGCTTGTAGACATTAGAACGATCCCGGGTGCCTTCCAAAAAGAGTTTCCGGTTCAGGCGGTACTGCAATGACAAATCCGGGTTGGGGGAAAATCTGCTGGTGTACTGCCAGTAGAGTCCTCTGGTTAGATAGCCGCCGACTGTAATCTCGCTTCGGCCCAGATCAAAACCGGAACCTTTGCCAGGTCGGAGATAAAAAGTTTCCACTCCCAAGCCGTAGGCGAACTTCTGCATTAATTGACTACCTACATCAGCTCCCAGACTCCCCAGAACTTTTTCCTGGAAGGGGCTGGATTTGCCGTTGGTCGCGGCAGTGGGGGATTGCAAAACCATCATCTCCAGTACCTCCTGCTGAGTATATTTGGAGCCGGAAGGAGTCCCGATGACCGGCTGGGAAATCGTGCCTGTGACCGTCAGCTCCACCTTCTCCCCGGAACTGGTGGCCGAGGCGCTGGCTTCCGGAGCTTCATAAAGACGGGAGGAAATCAGAAGGTCCAGAGTAGGGTCCGGTTTCTCTACATTCTCGAAGATAATTTGACCCTTTTCGATGTCAAACGAGCGGCCGGCCACATAGAATCTGCCGCCGCTAAAAGCATCTAAGATTCCGTAAATCACCATTTGTCCGTCTATCCGGAAAACTTCTATCTCGCCGGAAAACTCCGCATTCATATCGGTATTTTTAACCCAAGCGTTGTTGGCGGCTGCTACTATAAAATCCCAATCCCACAGGGTAGAGGGATCAGCCACCTTCTGACCCGCTAAAGCCAAGGTCACCGGTGAGCCGAAAGGTTCTTCGTAATCCAGCTGTTTCAGTTTAATTTGGCCGGAAACCTTGGGAGGAGTGGCCCCTTCTATTCTCAGGTCAAAATCAGCCAGCCCGCTTACCTCCATGTACTCATAGACAATCGGGAAATTCCTGCCGGTCAAGTTCAGGTCGTACAGAAAGTTATTTAAACTCTCTATCCGCATCTGCCCGGTCAGAGCCAAGCTCCCCTTCTTCTTGGCCTTGGGAAATAGAAAGCCAAAAGCGCCGCCTTTACTCAGAGCTTTCCCTTCAGCTTCCCCTTTGACGCTCTGAAAAAAGATTTTGTCGTTTTCCATTCTGATATCCATGTTCAGATTGGTCACGGGGTCTTTGAGCTGGTCGAACTTAATCTCCCCCCCTTTCATGTTAATCCCTCCGTTCAACTGGGGGTGAAGCGGTGTGCCGGTTATATCTATGCTGGTGTGAAAGTTCCCTTTCAGGTATTCAATGTCCGGCAAAAATAGGTGAATCACGCTGAATTTATTTCCTTCTCCTTCAAACTTAATCTGCTGGGGTAAATCCAGAAGCCTCTGGCTGGCCGTGTCCGTAAAGGAAAGGTTGGTCCGGACAAATCCTTTGCAGAGATAGTGCCACTCCGGACTGGAAAGAACTAAGCTGTCGGTCGATAGAGTGCTGTCCTGGTACTGAAGTGTTCCAGACAGCTTTCCCAGATTGACCTCCAGGTAGGTCAGGCTGTCAATTTTTCCATTCAATTCTATTCTTGGGCTGGCAAAGCTCCCTTTCAGACGGCCTTCCGCAGAAAAATATCCGTACATCTGCCGGTGGGGGAGATACAACTCTAACCAGGGGTGGATGTCTATATTCCTGAACTCTAAGCCCAAATCCATCAATTCTTCATAGGTGACAGTTCCGTTTGCTGCCAGGCTCCCTTTCCCGTTATACATTCGGGCTTTTCTGAAACTGTAGCCCTGTTTGGTCACATCCACCAAAACTGTATCCTCCCTGGTTGAAAAGGTAATCCCTTCGAAAATCACGCTCCCTTTATATAATCTCAGAGGCTGAACTTCTTTTGAGCCATCCAAATCCCCTTTAGTTTGGATAAAGGCATATTTGTTTCCGGCATAAACTGTATCTATGGTAACAAATAAACTGTCCACTTTAACCAGACCGACCAAACTGTCGTATGGCACGCTCCAGGCGGTGCCCTTTCTGAAATCCAAAGCCACGCTTCCCCGCTGATGGGTGACAAAAGTCTTCAAGTCAAACTTGCCGGTCAAATTCGAAGAATAAAGTTGATAGACCCAGGCTGAGTCGGAATGAAAGTCGCCGGCTAAGTCGAAATCCTGGGTCAGGCCGGAAACTCTTACCTGAGCTTTTCCTCTTCCCGCAATCTCTTTGGCAAAGGTCTTCCCCCAGAAATCGGTCAAATCTCCAAATGACACTTCTCCCGCAACATCGATATTGCCGGTGTATTCTAAATTTCCGGAGAAAGTTCCGGCAGTATGTTTGTATCGAGCGGCAAATCCGGGGTGGAAGTAAATCCGCTTGAAATCAATGTCCATCTTTCCTGAGGCGGAGTCAAAGTCATACCTGTCTATTTTGCCTCTGGCAAGTTCAACCTCTAATGCCAGCTCCATTTCTTTGTCACTGAATCCCTTGCCGGTCAGGTTTACTGAACCGGAGAAATTAGAATGTAGATTGCCCTGAATGATATTGGCCAGGTCCAATTCTTTGACCTGGCAATTCAGCTCATAGCCGGGGAGTTTGGTCTGGAAATTCAATTTGCCTGATCCGACCAGAGGCGCGGAGAAAATCTCGCCATCCAGCCTCTTAAATTGGAGTTGTTTATCCCCGAAAACCCAGCTGGTCTTGACGTTCTCGAAGCTGCGGTCGAAAAATATTCCATCTACAATGGCTTGCCCGCCGAAACTTTTAAGGTCTCCGGAAATTTTTCCTGCCACATTAACCTTTCCGGACAGCTTTACGTGCGGAAGCATCCGGCTTAGGTCTTCCAAAATTACTCCCCTGCCTGTTACGGATAAGTCGAACTCAGGCCTCTGGGCGATTTTAACGCTCCCATTTAGGTCAAAATCTCCCCAATTGCAATTCATGGCCAGAGTGTCAAACTGTAACTTGCCTTCTTTTAAATCAAACTTGGTCTTTAAGTCAGATACCCTCAGTGAATCCTGTAAATAAACCAGAAAGCCGGAAGGGAGATTGAGGTGCCATCCATTTCGGTCCTTGATTATCTGCCCCTGCAGTTGCAGGGAATCAATGGTTAGCGTATCAGACCGAGCTGCTAAATTTACCTTACCATGGTTGAAGCTAAATTGCTCGACTTGAAAATCAAACAGCCCGGTTTTTCTTAAGCCCTTAGCCTTCTTGAACTTGGGAATCAGCCACCGCCCATCCTGAGCCTGGCGCAATTCTATCCTGGGGTTAACGACTTCCACCTTTTTCAAAATCCAGCGCTTGTTCCACAAGTCCGAAACGCTGTAACTTAGCCTTAGGGTGTCGACCCGGAGCATTCGGTATTCTAAACCAGGCTCGGTGTAATCGATTCTGACTTCGGTTAACTTGAGTCCGGTAATCACATTGCCGGAGATATCCCCGATGGTGATTCTGACCGGATAATCTCTTTCGACCCACGATCTTAATGCCAGGTTTATCTGCTTTTCCAGAAACTTGGTCTGGGTGATTAATATGGCCACGGTAACCAAGAGGAGAAAAAGACCAGCACCCAGCCAGAGCAGAACCTTGTATCTTTTCTTCATTTTCGTTCTGCCAATCAAATCGACTAAACCTTTTATTATACTAAATATTATCATTTCAGCCAATAAATAAAAACCCCTCCCGGGTCAGAGGAGGGGTTTTATGTGAAAGGAGTGTTATGTTAGGGTGATTGGGAGGCTTTTACTTCTTGTAATTCTTGTCTTAACAACTCTAAAGCTTGCTTATACTCTTCTATTTGTCTTTCCAGTTCTGCCATTCTCTTTTCCATTTTAGTGGTATTATACGTGGTTGCCACCCTCTGGGTTTCAAACATTTTTTTGTACTGCTCCAAAAGTTGGTTGACCGCCTGTTCGGAAGTTTGCTTAGTAGCCGCATCTAATCCGGTAGCCAATTGCCCCTCACTGACATTCCAATCCTTCAGTTTCGATAGCCTAGAGAGTGAAGTGAAATCTAAGTTTGGCAAAGGGGCCAGCCAGGAAGGCTGAGCTTTACCCATCTGAGCGGTCAGCTCAACCAAGTTGCCATCTCGCTGAACTTTAAGTTGGACCACCGTTTGAGGAGGAGTCTCTTCAACTAATTGCCTGAATGCATCAGTATTTCCTACTTTCTGGCCTTTGAACCAGACCACCACATCTCCCGGCTTAATACCGGCCTTCTGGGCCGGACTCTCCTTCACGACATCGGAGACGAAGATCCCTTCCTGGTTGGGGGTTTCTTCCAAGTAGACGCCTAAAAATCCTTTTTGGATGGAGCCGTGCTCGATGATTTGCAGAGCCGATTTCTTAACCTGATTAGCTGGAATGGCCAGGCTGATCGAAGCCGAGGGCAAATCGATTAGGCCCTGAGAGCCGGCTATTCTGACTTGAGAGCCATCCTCTTCAGTAAGAATGCTGAAGCTGGAGGCCTCGGAAACCTTGGCAGAGACTAAGCCCACTACTTCGCCTCTGGAATTGAGCACCGGGCCACCGCTGTTGCCAGGAGCGACCGAGGCGCTCATCTGGATGAAGCCGTCCGGACGAGTGCCGTTAAAAAGGCCGACCGCCACTGCAGTGGGGAGACCGTAAGAATTTCCCAATACAATTATCCAGGAGCCTATTTTCAGTTGATCCGAATTTCCCAAACGGGCCGGAACCAGACCGGGAGCATCCACTTTCAGGACTGCCAAATTTAAGCTTAAGTCTTCACCAATTAATTGCCCTCTCAGTTTTCTTCCATCGGTTAATACTACTTCAAATTCATTCCCGCCGGAGACCACGCTGGCCGAGGTTATCACATGTCCCTCCCGGTCAAATACTACTCCTGAGCCGACCCGGGAGATTTTCTCAAACTGAAAACTCTTGCCTCCGGCAGTTTTCTGGCCCGGTATAATGCTGCTCTTACTTTTGATGGTATGAATGGTGTTGATGGTTACCAAAGAGGGCTTCACCTGTGAGACCAGGCTGGTGACATCCCTTTCTAAGGAACTTAAAAATTCACCCTCCCCCCGAGCTTGAGCGGATGTCAGCAAGGAGAAGCTGAGAGCCAGTAATCCCCTTAACAATTTCTTGCTAAACGATTTCATCTCAATAAGGCTGTCTGGTTTTATAGCCGGTCATCTGGTTCTGCACCACCGGCATCACATAGACTCGGAGGGGCCAATCCGGATTACTCTCTCGAACCCCGTCGGACGTCATGAAAACGCCGTTACCACCTGTCCATGGCCCGGATCTTTGAAGATTCTCTAAAACGGTGCGGTCCCAATTATCCATGACAAACTCCACCGGCGTTTCGGTTGTGCTTAAAGACTCATCGGCAAGGTAAGTCGGCTGGGCCAGAGTAGCAGGCTGCTGAGCCGGAATTGGAGTGGTGGGCTGTTCCTGGGCTACTTCCACCGGATCTTTGACCTGGGGCATAAATAGTACCAGGAGCAACAAGGCCGCAGCCGCCGTAACTGGCAAAGCCCAGACCCACCTTTTGGTTAGAGAAACTTTTTTATTAACCGGAGTAAAAAATCTCTCTCTATCCAGCTTCTGCCTGAACTTATAGATAAACTCCGGCGAAGGCTCTGACTCCGGTAGTTCCTTGCTTAAACTCAGAACCTTCCTGAGAGTCTTCTCCTGCTCGAAACAATCAGTGCAGAAGCGAATATGCTCCTGTATTTCATTCTGTGTCTCCTGGTCTAAATCCTTTTCCAGGTAGCTGGAAAGTAACTTCCTAACTCTTCCACAACTCTTCATAGCTCTCCAATTTTGGTTTCAAGGCTTCCTGCAACATCAGGCGGGCCCGGTTGACCCGGGATTTAACCGTTCCTAAGGGAATGCGGAGCGACTCGGCAATTTCTTCGTAAGAAAGCTGGGAGACATCCCGCAGCACAAAGACCATCCGGTATCTCTCCGGCAGCTTGTTGATGGCCTTCTCTAAGATATAGTTTAAGTGCCCACCTGAATGGGACATCGGCTCGGAGTGATTCTGGTTAGGTGCCAGCCGGAAGAGTCTCCAGCGCGACCTACGCTTTAATTCGTTCTTGGTCAGATTCAAGGCAATGGTATAGACCCAGGTCGAGAAACAATAGACCGGATTGTAGCTCTTCCTTTCCCGATAAACTCTCAAGAAGGTCTCCTGCAAAATATCCTCAGCCGTTTCGCGGTCTAAGATCAGCCGGTTTATGGTATTGAACAGTCTGCTCTTATACCGTTCCAAAAGTGTCTCTAAAGCTGCCTGATTGCCAGCCTGCAGCTGAGCCATCAGTTTTTGGTCGGAGAGCTGATCCAGACCCATAAAGTTGGTATTCATGGACTCCAACGATTCGATTTAACTTATTATACTATATATGATACGTGGGGTTCCAGTGAAAAAGGCAAGGTCAATTCCTTGCCTCTTAAGGGATTAGATTTAATGAATCTAAATGGATTTATCTGGCCGGCTTGGCGGTCTGAGCCTCTTTTTCTTTGCCGGCCATTCGGTCGTAGCGCTTCAATCTATTGATAGTGGCGTCGACCTTTTCATTAATCTTGACCACCGCCCAGGTCAGGCAGATTAGCGAAATGGACAGTGCTATGGTGGTAAAATCTCCCATCTGTTCCTCTTTTTCCTCTTTGTCATTATCGACCGGCCTCAGCCGCACTTTACCATCTGGTTTAGACTTTATTAATCGCTCAGATTGAGAGTTTGTCCTGCCGGACTTGATTTCTGAAACCGGATTGTGCAGATTCCGTAAGAGAATGGGGTCTTATCAGCATAAGTTAAGGTCATTTTTAAAAGTTCAAAGGAGGCTTGCGCATGCCCGATAACAAAACCAACCTCAGTCACCGAGTCTGGTTAGGTGGGATTCTAATGGTCTTAGGCTTTTTATTCTTGCTGGACAGCCTGAATATCTTGGGCTTCGGGGATTTCATCTCCACCTGGTGGCCTTTGATTCTGATAATCTTTGGCTTGAACCGCCTGGTCAGCCGGGGGAGCGTGGTCCTGGGAACAATGGCATTGCTCTTGGGCATTATTTTTCAGTTTATGGAACTGGGGATTTTTCCGGGCAATGTCTTCAAGTATATCTGGCCTTTAGCCTTGATTCTGTTCGGCCTCTGGCTGGTGAGCAAGGCACTCGGATACCGAAAATCGGCCAGCTCCGGGGAAAGTTTAGACCGCGTCAACCTGTTCGCACTCTGGGGAGGGATTAAGAAAAAAATCAACTCCCCTCAATTCAGCGGAGGAGAAATTACGGCCCTGATGGGGGGTGCGGAGCTAAATTTTCAGGAGGCCAAGTTGTCTCCGGGAAGAAATGAGTTAAAAGTGACCGCCATCCTGGGAGGGGTCGAGCTAATAGTGCCGGAAAACTGGAATGTAGTAATCAGCGGATCTCCTATTTTAGGGGGGATTGAAGACCGCACCAAGAAAAGCGCTGAACCAGCGACCCCTGTCGGGACCATAAACCTCAGCTGCTTTGCCCTGCTGGGAGGCATAGAAATCAAGAATTGAATTTGGAATTAACCTGGCTTCTCTGAGCGCTGTATTCAAATGGAGTTGATGACTGGCTGGGGGCTTATGCTCCAGCAACTATAAAAATAGTTGTCACAATCTGCTCGGACTCTTATATTGAGTCAAAGTCCTTTGCAACTACCTGGAGAGGTGGCCGAGCGGCTGAAGGCAGCTGCCTGCTAAGCAGTTGTGGGGGAAACTCCACCCCGGGTTCGAATCCCGGCCTCTCCGCCATTTTGCAGGTTCATGGCCGTTGGCGAAATCAGAAAACGGCTTCCTGTATAATGGATAAAGACTTCCCCCTTTAAGCTCACAGTTCAATAGCACAGATTTTAGAAGTTTACGTTTATCCACAGGGTCTGCATTAACATAAAGAGAATATGCAGCTTGGGAGAGTTCAATAGCCTCCTTTGCCCAATCAAAGTTGAGGTCTATGAGGCTATCCAGATTCTGCAACTGGTACTTAATACCCTCTAATTCTCTTTCCCAATCGTTATAAACCGACTTCCAGAAGTCATCTGATACTTTTCCTTCCAGCTTGTCCTGGTAGGCCTTCTTCATTCTGGTCTCTATTTTGTCCTTCTGCAATACTAGGGCCTCTTTCTGGCGGGTAATGTCGATTTTTCTGGTCTTAAACTCCAGCTCAAGACACTCTAACAACCAATCATGTAATTCCTGAGGTATGGTTATGGATTTGATTACGTCTCCAAACATGCCTTCCAGGATCTCCTGGCGATAGTATTCCGGCTTACATCTTTTGCCATATCCGGTGCAGTGGTAGTAGACATATCGTTTCTTCTCCATGCCTGCAGTGATAGACAGACCACAGTTACCACATTTTATTAGCCCTATAAATGGAAAGTTCTGCTTGCTATAAACTGGCCTATTACGGCTCTTAAAGACTTCCTGAACCCTATTGAAAAGGTCAGTTGATACTACACTAGGGTGATTACCTTGATAAACGTCCCCCCTCCAAGTGAACTTCCCACAGTAGAAGGGCTTCTTTAACAGTCTCTCAACCTCACTCCTGGTGATGTAGCGGCCACTCTTAGGGTACTTCAGTCCTACTCTCTTAGCCTCCTGATGGGCTTCAGTGATGGAATAGTTACCGGTAGCATAGTACTCAAATAGATGTCTAATCTTGGCGGCTACCTCATAGTCAACTTGAATCTCTCCACTTACCCTTCTATACCCGATAGGAAAGACACCTGCCGGATAAATCCCCTGTTTTGCCTTTTGGTCTAGCCCCTTTTTGACTTCCTCTGACAGGTTATCAGAATAGTTCTTGGCTATGGCAACATTGATGTTATGGATTAACCGGTCTGAGGATTTAGAATCTGGCCCTAACGAGAGGCCCTGCTTAAAAAACCTAATAGTGACCCCCAGGTCATCCAGAGTCAGAGCATCCCTGAAGTTTCGGTATAATCTATCAGTCTTTTCAACGAAGATGGTGCAAGGGTTCTTTTTGAGGAACTTCACCATCTCCGAGAATTTAGTTCTGCCCGGTTGACTGGCGCTCTCTACATCGATATACTCACCCACAACCTGGAAGCCCTCCTTCTTGGCAGCCGACCGAAGAAGGTCTAACTGGGCAGGGATGGAGTACCCTTCTCGCTCCTGGTCTTTGGAAGAAACTCTGGCATAGAGGACTGCTTTTTTCATACAAAAGACCTCTCTTTTTAGCTTCAGCCAGAAGCTATGCTCCCCTTTTCGTCCAAGTCAAGCGTTTTCCTGACCTCTTCCCAATCGAACAGCCGGTAGTTGTTGATAGGATGTCTGTAGCAAGGTATCTTCTTTTGGTCTGCCCAATAGCGAATAGTCTTAGGATCTACCTCTAATCTTCCGGCTAGCTCCTTTACCGTCAGTTTACCTCTAATATCTACCATAACTTTCACCACCTTTGGTAAGGTTAAGATGTACTTCGAGCATCAAACTAACTCTCCGACCTGCATTAAGACCTTCAGTTGAGCGAAGGTTAGCGTCCCTTCTTTGATGAATCTGATGTCCACACGATGAAGATACCGGAATTTCTGTAGTGAACCCCATTTGTCAAGACACATTTAGGCTGCTTTTTGTGTGTGGTTTTGGGTCTCAAATTCTTTTGGACTTCTGTAACCCAAAGCCGAATGGGGGTAGTAGTGGTTGTAATCTTCTACCCACTCTTTTAGTTTAGTCTCCACCTCCTCTAAGCTTTTAAACTCATTGACCCAGACCA